>Ga0101943_1000134_pt1 | contig 188301 bp, 178 predicted proteins | sample DewCreD2012metaG_5_FD_75244 | JGI IMG/M metagenome (GOLD analysis project Ga0101943, IMG submission 75244) | Hot spring sediment bacterial and archeal communities from British Columbia, Canada, to study Microbial Dark Matter (Phase II) - Dewar... ... | reverse complement strand
CCGCACCCGTCCGCCACGGTCGCAGGTCCCAAAGGCCCTGCCCGTCCGACTTGCATGCGTTAGGCACGCCGCCAGCGTTCGTCCTGAGCCAGGATCAAACTCTCGCTCAATCCTCAGCTCACATCCCCTTTCGGGGATGCATCCATCCGTTGTCCGGTTGCGCGGCGCCTCCGCCCGGCGCCACCACCGCACCGGTGGTGGCCCAGCTTGGCGCACGGGCACCGCTCGCGCACGTCCGGGGTCTCGCGCACGTGCACTGTTCCGTCCACTCTTCAGTTGGGAAGGTCCCTCGCCCGCTCCCCGACCCCGCAGCAAAACGCCCCGTCAACTCACGCTGACCGGGCGCCCCGCGCGCTCACTCGGGTCAGTGGGCCGCCCCACCCTCGGGGCGCATCTCTGATGCTACCTACTTCCGGATCGGCCGTCAAGCCATCCGGCTCGCAGGCCGCGCAGCTGCCACATCGGCAACCGCGCCACCACCGTCACAATCTACCACGGCGGTGGCGACTTGTCAATATACCTATCAAGGTTCTTGCGCCCCTGGCCGTAGAGGTAGGGGCGCCGGCGCCAGCGCGCATGAGGGATCGTAGCGCGCCGCAGCGCGGCGGGTCAAGCCGCGCCGGCCGCCTTAGCGATCGCCCTCGACATGCCGCCACAGCTCAGCGGCGCGGGCGTCGCGGCTGCTCTCCTGCCGGAAGCGCTCGGCCCACACCTTGCCGGCGCGGATGATCCGCTCCAGCTTTTGCGGCGATACCGGACAGGGCGCACCGGCCACCACCAGCAGCTCCTGAAACCAGGCGTCGCCCGTGAACACCCGTTGCCAATCCTGGTCGTAGTAACCGTTCTCCAGATTCATCAGGAACGCGGCCCGCACCGGGTCGATCCCTTCCGCCTGGTACACCCAGATGCGCAAGTCCTCACCTCGGCCGGTGCGGAACTGCGGCGGCTCGTCCAGGGTTGCATCGGCAAAGTGGTCGTAGCGGCGGATGAGGTCGTCCGTCTCCCGCACGGCCGCCCGCAACAGGCGGTGGCCCGCCTCGGTGCGGGTGTACACGCCGCGGTACTCACCGCGCACCTCCTTGGTTGACAGGTCCAACCAGCCCTGCATTACCGCCCAGTCCGCCACCGCCTCCACCCCCACCGTGTCGAACGCCCGTCCCTCGAAGGCGAACTCGCGGCCGTACCGGTCCATCAGGTAGAGCAGGAACAGGGCGCGCAGCTCACGCTTGACCTCTTCCTGACGTTCCGGGGGCATGGTCACGTTGGGCACGTCGCGCACGTCCAGCACGAGGTCCAACAGCCGATAGTCGAACCCGTAGCGCTGGGAGTAGGCGCGGCTGAAATGCCGCCGCACCGGGTCGTCGAGGTTGACATCGAGCGGTCCCTTGTTGATATGCACGCGCAGGACGGCCTTCCCCTTCTGCGCGTCGTCGAAGGCGCGGCGCACGGCCAGGTACAGCTCCGGCAGGTCCGGGTTCCCCTCCGTATCCAGGGACGTCATGATCCGCTGCCGGTCTTCGCGCGTCTCGCCCAGCAGGTAGCGCTGCAGCAGCTGGCGGATGGTGAGCGTCTCCGCCTCCGCAGGCACCGTCACCCAGAAGGCGTCCTCCAGCGGGTCGTCGCCGAAGGTGATGCGCAGGTCGAAATCGGTGCCGTCGTAATCGCCGATATCGCTGGGCATGTAGTCCAGCAGCACGCCCTCAACGTCCTTCTCGTACCGCTGCATGACCGCGCCCCCTCCCCGCTATGCCCCTACCGAGCCATAAGGCCGCCGCCGCCCTTCACTCCGCCGCTGTCGCCCGTTCCGCCCACCTTGCCGGCGCTGCCGCCCTTGCCACCGCTGCTTTTCGCGCCGCTCGTAATGCTGCGGCTGGTGCTGGTGGTGGCGCGGAAGCCGCCGCTGTTCACCTGTCGTTGCTGGTAGGAGGTACGCGCCGGGCTCACCGGCTGGGCGGTGACGGCGCTGCCGTAGCGCGCGCCGGCGTTGCGGCCGTACTCCACGTTACGGCTCTGTTGCGCGCGGTAGCCGGGGCCACTGCGCCACGTGCCGCGATAGGCGGCCAGCTCGTCCTGGCGCGGCGGCGGGGTGACGTACACCGTCCGGCCGCCGGAGAACATCTGCCCTAGCAGGTAACCGGTGAGAAACCCGTCAAACGGGTTCTGCTGCACGTAGTAGGCGTTGGCACCATGGCCGCGCACCTCATAGGCGCCACCGTCCCGCAACTCCTGAATGATGGTGAACAGCTTGTCGTCCTCGTTCTCGTCCAGGCGCTTGTTGTCGTTGAGATCCTCCCAGCCGCTCACCTCCACCCGGTCCGCCAGCCGCTGCGACTGGATCAGGATCAGGTGATCACCCTCGTAGATCTCGTTCACGCGCTGCTCGAACCAAGAAAGGCCCTTGCCGCCGGGACCGAACGCCTCCCGGTACGCTTGCTGCACGTCGTCCATGTTGATGCGGCCGGCAGCGCCGTCCGTCTCCAGCCACTCGCCGGCGCTGAGCCCCGTCTCCTCTTTGCCCACCCCGCAGGCCACCCCGAGCCCGGCGGCGGCGGTCAAGAGCAGGGCCCCCACCCGGCGCAGGCGGCTGGGGCGACGGTACAGCGACCGGCGGCCGCGGTCGCTCAGGAACGCTGGCACGATCATGGCCGGCCCCCTTTCCCCCTCACCAACGCGACGGAGTGCCCGCGCGCGGTGTCTCCCCTTCATTATGCATTCCGACGCCGTCCGCCGGGTGCGCCGCGCGTCCCCTCAAGCCAGCACACCAGCTCCGCCGCGGCCTCGCTGAGCGCGACCTCCCCGGACGCGAGCGGCCGCTCGTAGGGCAGGGGCAGGGTGAGCAGGGTGGCCAGGGTCTCCGCCTGCACGTGCCAGCGGTACTCCTCGTAGCGGCGGCTGGCCTCTTTGGCGTAGGGGATGGCGGCTGGCCCGGGCAGGAAGGCGAACAGGGCGGGCGCCTGCTGCTGAAGGTGCTCGGTGCCCTCCACGTGCACCGCCCACAGTTCCGCCGCCGCCCGCAGGAGGGCCGCCCGTGCTAGCGCCGGCCAGGCCGCGCCCGCCTCGGCGCTCATCCGTTGCCACCGGTCCGCCAGCGCGGCGGCCAGGGCCTCGGCATCGGCCGGGGCCGGGGCCGGCAGCCCGTACCGGATTGCCACCTCGGCCGCCCAGCGCGCCGCCTGCGGCGGGTCCGCCGGTCGGCGTGCCACCTCACCCTGGGCCACATTGGGGATGAAACCGCGCACCAGGGTGTCCGGTGCGGCGTGGTGCAGGGCGCGCTCGTAGCCGGCCAGCATCGCCCGCCGCTGCGCCTCCAGCACCTGGTCGTACTCGAACAGCCGCCAGCGCTGGCCCTCATGCAAACGGCGGGCCCGCTCCTGAGCGTCCCGCACTACCGCCTCGGCGGCGCGGCCCTCCAGGTGGGGTTGGTGTGCCAGCGCGCGTAGCGCCCGCGCGCGCACGTGCGGGGCGCCGTAGAAGCGCACCGTCTCGCAGTCCAGGGAGGCGTACAGGCGGGTGCTGCCTTCATCGCCCTGGCGCCCGCTGCGGCCGCGCAGCTGGTCGTCCAGCCGCCGATCCGCGCCCGGATCCACGGCGAGCACATATAGCCCCAAACCGAAATGCAGGGTGGCGGAATGGCCGTCGCCATCCTGGCCCGGCCGGCGGACCGCAAGCGCGAGGCCGTGCACGTCCAGCCGCAGCGGCGCGCCTTCTCGGGACGCGGGGACACCCGCGAGGGCCTCGCGCAGGAGGGCCAGGGCGCGAGGGGAGTCGCACGTCACGGTGACGGGGCCGAGGGCGACCAAGCGCAGGACCTCGGCCGCGGCGCGCGCCACCAGGCGCTCCTCCAGGCCGTCCTCCAGGCGGATGTCCGTGCCGCGGCCGGCCATGTTGGTGGCGATGGTGACGGCGCCGAAGCGGCCAGCCCCGGCCACGATCGCCGCTTCGCGCGCGTGCTCGCGGGCGTTGAGGAGGGCGTGGGGCACGCCTCGCGCGCGCAGGAGGGCGCTCAGCCGCTCAGAGCGCTGCACGTCGTGCGTGCCGACCAGCACCGGTCGCCCCAGCTGCCAGGCCTGCACCACGTCGTCCACCACGGCGGCATCCACCTCGGCCGCCGTCCGGTAGAGGCGGGCGGGCAGGTCCACGCGCCGGTTGGGGCGGTGCCGGGGAATGGATACCACCGGCATCCCGTACACCCGCAGGAACTCGTCGGCGGCCGGACGGGCGGTGCCGGTCATCCCCGCGCGGCGCTGGTACTGGCGGACGAACTGCTGCACGCTGATCTGGGCCAGGGTGGCGGTGGCCTCCTGCGGCCAGCCTAGCTCCTTGGTCTCGATGGCGGCGTGCAGGCCGTGCAGGTAGCGACGACCCTCGGCGGCCCGGCCGGTGGCCTCCTCGATCAGCACCACCCGTCCGTCGCGCACCAGGTAGTCGCGGTCGCGGTGGAAGAGGGCGTAGGCCAGCAGCAGGTTGTGCAGGGCGGCCAGCGTGTCGGCCGTCTGCTCCGGTCGGTCGAACAGCGGGCCGAGGCGTGCCTCCAGGGCAGCCTGACCGTCGGCGGTGAAGGCGGCCGTGCGGGCGCGCTCGTCCAGGCTGTAGAGCAGGCCGTCGTCGAGCATCCAGGCGTGCGCCCCCTGAAGCTCCCGCTCTACCTGCTCGGCGGCGCGCAGGGCAGCTGGATGGCGGGCGAAGAAGTCGAGCACGGCCGGGTCGCGCGGGGCGCCGCGCCGCACCTGCGCCGCCAGCACGGCCGCGTCGAACCGGCGCAGCCCGCCCCCCGCCAGCAGGGCTAGCTTGGCGCGCACGCGCTCGCCCTGTTCTCGCACCAGCGTTTCGATCAGGCGGGCGAGGGCGGGCAAGTCTGGCCCTTCCGCCTCCGGCACCGGCTCGGCGATGACCAGCGGCGTACGTGCCTCGTCGATGAGCAGGAGATCCGCCTCATCAACGATCAGGGCACCCAGGCCACGCACCTGCACGCGGTCCGCCGGCCGCAGCACCAGCCGGTCGCGCAGGTAGTCGAAGCCGAACTCGGCGAGAGTGCCGTACACGACGTCGCAGGCGTAGGCCCGGCACCGCGCTTCGCGCCCTGCCAGCGGTGTGACCACGCCCACGCTCAGGCCCAGCGCCTCGTACACGGGACGCAGCCAGGCGGCGTCCCGCTCGGCCAGGTAGGCGTTGGCGGTCGCGATGTGCACCGGCCCTTGCCGCGCCCAGCACGCGGCGGCCAGCGCGGCCACCACGGTCTTGCCCTCACCAGTGGCCATCTCGATCACCGCGCCCCGGAGCAGGGCGCGCGCCCCGGCGAACTGCTCCGGGTAGGGGTCCACAGGCGCGCCGGTAGCGGGCACGGTGAGGCGCTGCCGCATGACCGCCCCCGCGGCGGCGATGGTGGCCTCATCTGCCGCACGCCGCTCACGTTGCATGCCGCTCATCCTTGCAGGGCTTCAACCCAGCCCTAGGGTCCTCCGCCCCCCACGAACGCGCTCACCCCGTGCTGGCGCGGCCGAGCGCACGTGCAGCCGTCGCGATCCGGCGGAAGGTGGGATGCTCCTCCGGCGCCGCGATGCGGTACAGCGCCCGGTAGACCGCCGCCACCAGGCGCAGGTAGACCTCCGGCGTGCAGGGGGGCGGCGGGCCAACCAGCGGCTCATACGTCAGCGCCAGGGGCGTCTCCGCCAGCCCCTGCACCGCCGGTTGTAGGTAGAGATACGGAAACGCGAGCGCGCCGCCCCGCTCCACCTTGCGCCGGTACTGGGCGCTGCCCGGCGCCTCCTCCGCCACGTTACCGGCGGGTGGCGGCAGGCCCCGCGCGGCCGCCAGGGCGCCCAACTCGGCCAACATGGCGGTCTTAAGCGCCCGGTAAACGCCCCGCCCCTCCCAGCCCTCCGCCACCGCCGTGTACGGCAGGGAGAGCAGGCCGACCGCCGGCAGCAGGCCGCCGAGCTGCGCGCCGATGAGGTGTCCGTCGTGCTCGGCCAGCGCCAACCGCGGTACCCACTCTGCGCTGTCGACCAGGGCGGTCACCCGAAAGCTGGGCCAATCCTCCACCAGACAGGCACCGATACGGCGCAAAAACAACCGGTGGGCGGCGCGCGCCTCCCGCGCGGCGTGGGCGAAACGGATGGGCACGCTATTCGGCGCCACGATGGCTCACCCCTCGCCGCCGGTCCAGCACGCGCGGCACCTTACGCCGCAGCGGCGGCTCAACGAAGGCACAGCGCAGGTCAACCAAACCGGCGCGCACCAGGAACTCGAGCTGGGGATGGGCGCACAGTCGCTGCCGGATCTCCGGCAAAAGTGCCCGCGCCTCGGCTGGCAGGCGCACGGTCAACCGCTCCCGCCCATGCGCCGCGCTGCTCAGCACCACCTGCACGATGCCGCCGACCGCCTCCGGCAGCAGCGCCTCCAGCTCTCCCACCGTGAACTTGGCGTCAAACAGGGCAACATGTTGCCCCAACCGCCCCAGCACCTGCACGCGCGGCGTTTGCCAGCCGCAGGGGCAGCGCCCGCGCAGCACGCGCACCCGGTCGCCCGTAGGATAGCGCAGCAGCGGCATGGCAAAGCCGGTCGGCGTCACCACCAGCTCATGTGCCCCGCTAGCGACGCGCGTCTCGGCCAGGACGTGGGGCGCCAGGTGGACGCCGCGCTCGGCCGGGCATTCTACCCCCAACGCCGAGGTCTCCGTGAGCCCGTACAGGGAGCGCACGCCGACACCGGCAGCGCGCAGCGCGGCCCCGACGTGCCGGGGCAGCCGGTCGCCGTTGTAGATGGTCAAGCGCGGTCGGATGTCACCCCTGGCCAGGCACGGGAGCACATGCGACAGCACGCTGGGGGTGGCGATCAGCACCGAGGGAGCGAAGCGGCACAACGGGGTCGGGTCGAACGGCGGCAGCAAGGCAATGGCCGCCGTCGCGTGCACGCCCAGCCGTTCGCAGCCCTCCAAAAACGCCACCGCCAGCGAGGTGACACCGACCTCCACTGCCGCAACCCGGTCCCCGGCCCGCACGCCGGCGCGGTGCATCAACTCGGTGAGGAGGGCCGCATCGCGCGCCACGTCCTCCTCGCTGAGCACGCGCCGCTTCGGTGGCCCGAGGGTACCGGAGCTGAACTCCACGCCGCCCAGGTCGTGGGCACGCGCCGCCAGCGCCTCGCGCGCCAGGCGATCGATCTGGCACGGCTCGAACGGCGGCAGACGGGCCAGCGCCGCCAGGGGGTCGGCGCGGATGAGCTCGGGCGTCACCCCGGCCGCCGCCATCCGCTCCCGGTAGAGCGGGTAGGCGGCGTGGGCCTGGAGCAGCGTGGCGCGCAGGGCGTCATGCTGCGCGGCGGTGGGGGGCGCGAGGAGCGCAAGCGCGGCGGCCGTCACGGCGCTACCTCCCGTAGGTCAAGCAGTTCCGCGGTCCGCGAGCGGGTCACGCGCCCGCGATCCGGCAGCAGGTAGCGCACCAGCGGCCGGTGGTAGCAGCGCAGGGCGGTAAGCAGCAATTCGCCACCCCGACCCGACTCCAGCGCGAAGAAGCGACGGAGCACGGTGTAGGCGGTCGCGCCGGTCGGGCGCACGGCCACCACGCCGGCCTCAGGCACCAGGTACAGGTCTGGCCCAGGGCTGGCGAGCTCGCGCACCGTGATCCAGAGCGGCGCGCCGCTGCGACCGTCCGCTTGTCGCTCGAGAGGGGGGGCTGAGGAGTAGATAGACCGAGAAGCCAAACACCGGCCCAGGGCCAGTACGGCGTCCGGCGCCAGTGTCGCCAGATCAGCATCCCCGTCGTCATGGGCGATGAGCACGTGCGCCCGCACTCGGTAGAAGCCCGCGATCTCCGCCACCTCGGCGGCCAGGTAGCGTTGCTCCGGCGGGCTCAGGATGACGAGCGTCACACCCGGCCGCACGCCGGCCAGCGCGAGCGCCTCCTGCCAGGCCTCGTACATCGCGTCGGTGTCGTCGCGGTCCGCCACGACGGCGGCCGGCACCGGCTGCGATTGGAGGCGATAGGGCGTGAATGTGCGTAGGGTGTCGTTCGGGGTGTCGATCTGCTGGAGAAGGGGCGTGGCCTGAAGGTGTGCCGCCGTGAGGGGTGGCAGCCGCCGGAACTCGGCCCAGGTCCGCACCGGCGGCAGCCCGGCGTACCGCTCGCGGTAAAGCGACACTCGCTCCCATGCCCAGCGCGCCACGGCTATGGCCGCCTGCCGGTGCATGGCTCACACCCTCACCGTTGTCGCCGGCCGCGCGGGCGGTCCGGTGCCGCCGGACGCGAGCAGCGGCCGCCGGTCCAGCACCACCAGGTCGGCGCAGAACGATTTGTCGACGCCGGAGCGGGCCAGCACGTGCGCGCGGTAGCGCCGCTCCAGGCCGGGCAACGCGGCGCGGCAGGCGGCGGCCTGGAGCGGGCAGCGCGCGGCGAATTCGGCCAGCACCGTCGCCTCGGTCGGCGTCGCGTCCTCCCCCTCCAGCCCGAGGGCAAGGCCGTGCGCACGGGCGTAGGCCCGCCAGCGCTCCCGCGCCACCGCCCGCTTCGTCGCTGAGCCCCACATGGCCACGGCAACGTAGAACTCCGGCCCCACCAGCAGACCGAGCTCGTTGTCGAACACCTGCAACAGGTCCACGTCCGCGATCCAGGTCTCCCAGGCGAACAGGAAGTCCAAGCCCAGCCGCTCTGGCGCGCGGTGGTAGCACACCGGTTCGGTGACGGCCAGCATGCACACCGGCACGGCGCGGCGCGCGCCGCCCGCGTCCAGGTACGGGCCGGCCGGCGCGCACAGGAAGGGAATGTTGCCGTTGGAGGGGTCCACCAGCCAGGCACTGCCGTCCGAGAGCCGGTACTCCAGCGCCACGTGGTCCCAGTAGCGCATGTAGCGGCGGGCGTAGGTGAAGTCGTATTCGCCCAGTTCGTCCAGCATGCGTCGGAGCTGGGCGACGGGCAGCGGCTCGCGCGTACGCGGCCCGGCGAACACCACCCGGCTTTCCAGACCGAACCCGTCCGTGATGAGCTTGAGGGCCAGCACCTTCTCCGTGCACACGCCGCCGCGCCCCTGCACGATATGCTCCACCGTCTCATCACCCGTTTTGAGGGGGATAGCCGGTGGAAAGAAGCGCGAGTAGTTCTCAAAGTCCGCCCGCCAGATGCGGCGCGCCACCGCCTCCAGAAAGCGTCGCTCCGCCACCGCGCCGTCCAGGGCGACGCCGCCCGGTACGGCCTCTGCCAGTAGGCGGTCGATGGTCGGGCGGAAGCGGGCGAAGCGGCGGGCGTGGAAGCCACGCCAGTTCCGCTCGTAGCGCACGTCGTGCCGGTCCGCCTCCAGGGGCAGGACGAGCACGTCCGGCCCGTCCGCCCGCCGCACCCGCTCGAAGCGCGCCGGGTACGCCGGGTTGAGGGTGAATCCATCCCGGCCGTGCCGCCACACCAGGCCGCGATAGGGACGCCGCGCCAGCGCGCCGCGGTCGTTGACCGGGAAGATCAGGTCCTGCAGGCGGAACAGGGTGTCCGCCTGCGTCGGTGCCAGTCGCCCCTGCGCCACGAGCCGCTCTGGCATGGCCCGCAGCAGCCGCCGCACGACCTCTCCCAGGGGCAGCAGCGCTTCCGCACGCGTCAAGCGCAGCGCCACCCGCTTACCGGTCGAACGATCGCGCAGGTCGAGCACGAACAGCGGCTCCACCGCCCGCCTCCCGGTCACCCGCTCCCAGTGTAGCGGCATCTGGGCCGCGGTCGCGGTACGCTGGAGGCATCCACCAGCTAAGGGAGGATGAACCGATGACGTCCACCGCGGAACGCCCCCAGGGCCCGACATCCGGTGAGGAGCGGATCGCGTGGCTGCCGGTGCCCGACGAGGCCACGCTCGACGAGGACATCCGCACCCTGTTCGAGCGGGCCCGGGCCAAGCTCGGGTTTGTGCCCAACGTCTTCCGGGTGTACGCCCTCCGCCAGGAGAAGTTCCGCCGCTGGCGCGCCTTCTTCAACGAGGTCACGATCGGCGAGTCGGAGCTGACGCCAGCGGAGCGGGAGATGATCGCCGTCGTGGTCTCCGCCGAGAACCACTGCCTGTATTGCATGGTCAGCCACGGCGCCTCCCTGCGTCAGTTGCTGGGCGACCCGGTGCTGGGTGACCGCATCACGCTCGACCATCGGCGGGCCGGGTTGGACGAGCGCACCCGGGCGATGCTGGATTACGCCGTCAAGATCACGCGCAACCCGGCGGAGTGCAGCGAGGCGGACATCGAACGGCTGCGCGCGCTGGGCTTTTCCGACCAGGCGATCTTCGACATCGCCGAGACGGCGGCGATGTTCAACTTCACCAACCGGCTGGCCGCCGCCACCGGCATGCTGCCTAACCGCGAGTATCACGGTCAGGCGCGGGGGTAGCGAGCCGTCCCGACAGTGGTGAGGACAGCGCGCCGGCACCGCCCACCTCTCGGCACGTGGGGCACAAGCCCCTGTCGCGGCGGCGATGGACCCTGTACCCTACGCCCGGAGGAAGGCCGCACATGGACGACGTGGCGCAGTTCTTCAGAAACGTGGCAACCATCGCGCTCTACACCGTGGTGGCGGTAGTCGTGGCACTGGCGGTGTTCGAAGTGCTCAACAGGCGCTTCCACCTCATGCGTGAGATCTTCGAGGAGAACAGCGTGGCCGCGGGCGTGTTTGGTGGCGCGTTCGTGCTCGGCATCTTCTACACCGTGGCCCAGATCGTGGTGAGCTAATCGGGCAAGGCCACTGAGCAGGGAGGGGCGAGCGTGACGGGGTGAAGAACGGGCGGTGCACCATCCACGCCCCGGTTTGCGTCGTGCTCGTTCCCAGCACGAGGGTGGAGGGATGGTGCTGGGCTTGGAGCGGCTGTGGACGCCATGGAGGATGCAATACGTGGCTTCCGCCGAGCAGAGCACGGGCTGTTTTCTGTGCGAGAAGCCGCGGGAGCAGCGTGACGCCGAGAACCTGATTCTGTGGCGCGGCGAGCGCGTCTTCGCCATCCTCAACCTGTTCCCGTACAACACCGGGCACACGATGGTAGCGCCCTACGCGCACGAGGGCGACCTCACCCGCTTGGACGGCGCCATCGCGGCGGAGATGATGGCTGCCCTGCAGCGCATGGTGCGCGTCATCGGGCAAGAGTACCGCCCGGATGGCTTCAACATCGGCATGAACCTGGGGCGCGTGGCCGGCGCCGGCGTGCCGGATCACCTGCACATCCATATCGTCCCCCGCTGGGGTGGCGACACCAACTTCATGGTCCTCACCGCCAACACCAAGGTGATGCCGGAGACGCTGAACCGCACCTACGAGCGCCTGCGCGCCCGCCTGGCCCGCGATGGCTGAGCCGACCCCGTCATCGTCCCTGGACTTCCTCCTTGCGCCCGCCGGGCGCGGCGCCACGGTGCTCGTGCTCGGCCCGCTTGCGCCCGCGCTCGGCGATGGCCTACGTGGTGCTACCGGCCCCACCGGCCTGGTGGTCGCCTGCGCGCCGGACGTGGCGCCCGCGCCACCCGGCGGCGTTGCCCTGCGCGCCGACCCGAGATACGGCCTGCCGCTCCTCTCCCACAGTGTGGACCTGGCGATCGTGGCGGCGGTGCCCGAGGAGGGGCTCGAGCGCGTGGTGGAAGAGCTGCGCCGGGTGCTGGCGCCGGGTGGCGCGGTGCGTGCCGTGACCGAGGCGGCGACCGCCTACCGCCTCCTGGGCGAGCTGCACGCGGCCGCCTTCCACGATGCCGAGGCGGTGCGCCTCGACGATGCGGCGGGTGTGCGCGCCACGGCCCCGCGCTGAACGGGGCGCCCCGCACCCGCTGGCCCCTCACCTGGCGTGATGGTAGCGTTCCCAGGGACGAACCCCACGGCGTGTGATGGGCGGGAGGCGCGCGATGAGCTATCAGTTCATTCGGTACGAGCAGGAGGGGCCGGTCGTCACCATCACCTTCAACCGGCCGGAGGTGCTCAACGCCATCAACCCGGAGATGGAGGCGGAGCTGCATCAGGCACTGGACCAGGCGGAGGCAGAGGCCAGCGCCCGGGCGGTAATTCTCACCGGTGCCGGCCGCGCCTTCTCCGCCGGCTATGACATGGGCCGCCCCATGCCGGACGGCCGGCGCGGTGCGCTGGACCCCACGGGGCTCAGTATCGGCGAGTACCTGCGCTGGTGGCACCTCAACGACACCCAGAACGTGCAGAAGCTCCTGCACCTCTGGTACCTGAGCAAGCCGGTGATCGCGGCGGTGAACGGCTACGCGATGGGCGGCGGCTTCTGGTACGCCACCGCCTGCGACATCACCATCGCCTCGGAGCGCGCCGTGTTCGCGCAGCCGGAGGTGCGCCATATCTCCAACACCACGTTCCTGTTCGCGGCCCTGTGCGGCTGGAAGGTGGCGCACCGCTACGCCCTCACCGGCGACCACATCGATGCCGCCGAGGCCCTGCGCATCGGTCTGGTGAACGAGGTGGTGCCACACGAGGAGCTGCTGCCGGCGGCGCGCCGTCTGGCGGAGCGGATCGCGCGGGTGCCGGAGCCGTCGGTGCGGCTGAACAAGCAGGTGACGAGCTATGGGCTGTTGGCGAGCGGCATCGCCGCCGGGATGCTGATGAACGGACCGCTGTCCGCCCTGGCGCACAGCTCGCACGGCCCGGAGCGCGAGCGCCTGTTTGCGGCGCAGCGCCAGGGCGGGATGCGCGCCTTCCTGGCGGCGCGCGACGGTCCGTTCCAGCCGGAGCCGTTTGGTCCCCGCGCGGCCGGAGCGTCGCGGTAGAGGGCGGCCCTCAGCGCGCTGCGATCGTCTCCTCGAGCGGCCGCGCCGCACTGCGGAGCACGGCACGAGCCGAGGCGCGTTACGCGAGCGTTTCCTCGCCGCGCACCTCGCGCACCAGCCCTTCCTGTACCGCGAAAGCCGCCGCCTGCTGCCGGTTGCGCAGTTGCAGCTTGTCCAGGATATTGCGCAGGTGCACCTTGACGGTGTTCTCGGCGATCACCAGCTTGGCGGCGATCTCCTTGTTGGATGCGCCCACCGCCACCAGCTCCAACACCTCGCGCTCGCGCGGCGTTAGTTTCTCCGCCTCGCTTGGCCCCTCACGCACGTTCTGCGCCAGCTTGGCGAACTCCTCCAGCAGCCGCGCCGCCAGGTGGGGCGTAACCACCGAGCCGCCCTCCGCCAGCACGCGGATCGTCTGGCAGAGGTCCTCCAGGGCCACGGTTTTCACCTGGTAGCCACGGGCACCGGCGCGGATGGCGGCGTACAGGTCCGTCTCTTGCTCGGAGACGGTGAGGATGCAGATCGCCTGCTCCGGCCGCTCCTCCAGGATGCGGCGGGTGGCCTCCACGCCGCCGCCCAACGGCATGGCGAGGTCCATGAGCACAACGTCGGGGCGCAGCAGGGTCGCCTTGCGCACCGCCTCCGCCGCGTCCTTTGCCTGACCGACGACCTGCACCCCCTCACAGCGGTTAAGGAGCGCCACCATGCCCTCGCGAAAGAGGGCGTTGTCGTCGGCAAGCAGCACCTTGATCGATGTCAAGTTTGTCCTCCCATCGGGCGTGATGCGGCCGCCCGGCACCGCCTTGTTCTACCCTGGGTGGCTCGACCGCCGCATCACGCCCAGAGGGTATTCAGCGGCATGGACGCTCACTCGAACGGCTGACCTGGGCGCAGCCACTGTGTCTGATCTGCGGCAGTCGGGCCACTGCATCCAGCGTACACTGGGCACACACCGCACGGTGCAACGGAGGTACGGCATGGACCAAGCAGGGTGGAACATGGAGGATGTGGCAGGCTTCGCCGCTCGCCTGGCCGCCTTCTACGAGGACCTCAGCCCAGGCGCGCGCCAGATTTTTGTCGATCTCCTGCGCGAGCCGGTGCGCGAATCCGCGGACGTAGCCGGTTATTCCATGATAGAAGGGGCGATCCCGGCCGCCACCATCGCCACCGCCGTCACCGACTATCTCCTGCGCCGCGCGGCCGACGCTGGCCCGGCGCACGGGTAAGCAGGGCGGGAAGTCTAGGGGGCGAGCTTCCCGCCCTTGGCCCCCCTCTCCCTGGACCAGGAGAGGGGGGCCTTTGGCGTGTGGGCAGGGCGAGCTACCCTAGGCCGAGCCCAGCAGCGCCACGCCGAGGAAGTTGTAGCCGGTGTGCGCGGCGCTGCGCGCGGCCTTCTTGAGAAATTCCTCCTCTACCTTGCCGGCCCGGTAGCCCTTGAGGAGCTGCTTGAAGGCGATCTTGATCGTCGCCTCGTCGATCATCTCGCCGGTGTCCGGGTCCACCAGGGCGCCGAGGCCCCGCGTGTCCGCCTCCTCGTAGAGCAGCACCACCTTCTTGGCGTGCGCGATCTGGGCATCGGTGGGCGTGTAGGCGGCGTTGATGATCTCCAGGTGGCGCGGCGTGATCGCCCAGCGACCGTCGAAGCCGTAGCCGGCCGACTCCTCGCTCATCACCTTGAGCGCCTCCAGGTCGTTGATCTGGAGGTGGACGCAGTCGATGGCGTCGATGCCGGCCGCCTTGGCGGCGTTCACCACCCGTTGCTTGGCGTACAGGAAGCGGATGTTCTGGTTGGTGTAGGCGTCGGCGACGCCGATATCGGCCGCGTAATCGGCGATGCCGAAGATGAGGCCGGCCATGCGGTCCGAGGCGGTGGCGATGGCGTAGGCGTTCTCCACCGCCTGCGCCGTCTCGATCAGCACCTCGATCTGCAGCCGCGTCTTCCACCCCGCCTGCGCCTCGAACTTCGTGAGCAGCTCGTCCACCCGCTCCACCTGCTCCGGCCGGAACACCTTGGGGATGATCACGCCGTGGAAACGGTCCACCGCCCCCTTGATCACCGCCTCCAGGTCGCCCTCAAAGAACGGCGACTGGGTGTTGTTGGGGCGAAAGGTGACGAACTTGTCCCCCCAGTCGAGCGTGGTGAACGCCTCAACGATCGTGGTCCGCACCTGCGGGCCCTTGGCGCTGAGCGGGCAGGCGTCCTCGCAGTCCGCCATCACCTCGTCGGCCGTCGAGGCCGCCGCCTTGCTGAGCAGGTCCAGGCGATGGCCGGGCACCGTCAGCTCGCTGCGCCGCACCGTGATCTGCTTGCTCATGCTCGTTTCCTCTCCCTGTGAGTCACGACTACGCCCGGGTAGCGCCCTCGTTCCTACCCGCCCAGCAGCGCCCGGCCGATGACGCGCAGCTCCAGGATCGGCTTGACGCCCTCGAAGATGGGTAACACCTGAGCGTCCACCACATAGCGGGAGACGGCGGTCTCCTCGGCGTAGCCCCAGCCGCCGTGCAGTAGCTGCGCCTCTTGCGTCACCCACACCGCCACGTCCGAGGCGAGCAGCTTGCACATCGCCCCGTCCAGCGACTGGGTGGGGTGAGCGTCCATCGCCCGCGCAGCGCTGTAGGTGAGCTGGCGCGCGGCGGCCAGGTGGGTGGCCATCCGACCCAGCTTGTACTGCGTCAACCCGTACTCGCCGATGGGCCGGCCGAACTGCACGCGGTCCACCACGTACTGCGCCGCCTTCTCCAGTGCCGCCTGGGCCACGCCGCAGGCACGGCCGCCGGTCTGCAGCCGCCCGGCGGCAAAGCCGCCCATCTGCAGGTAGAAACCGCGGTTCAGGCCACCCTCCTCGCCCACCAGGTTCTCGGCCGGCACGAACCAGTTATCGAACGAGAGCATAAAGGAGTGCATGCCGCGGTAGCCGGGGGTGGGGATTGCCTTGCCGGCGAGCACACCGCCGCCCGGCTGCCGCTGCTCGAACTCGTGCCCGTAGAACGGCTGCTTCTCCACGATGAACAGCGACAGGCCACGCGCCCCCTTGCTGCGGTCCGGGTCGGTGCGGGCCAGCAGCGCCAGCACGTCCGCCCGACCGGCAAACGTGCTCCACGCCTTGGTGCCGTTGATCACGTAGCCCCGCCGCCCGTCCACCTCGGCGGGGTCGGCGCGGGTGGTGAGCGAGGCCACGTCCGAGCCCACGTCCGGCTCGGTGACGGCGATGGCCACCAGTACCTGGCCGGAGGCGATGCGCGGCAGCCAGAACTGCTTCTGCCGCTCGGTGCCGCCGGCCAGCAGGGCGTTGATCAAGATCTCCGGCCGCGTGGCCAGCGAGCCGGCCGCGCCCAACGAGGCGGCCGACAGCTCCTCCGTCGTGATCACCATCGCCGGGTAGCCCATACCCGAGCCGCCGTACCGCTCCGGCACCGAGAGCGCGAACAGGCCTAGGTCCGCCATCTTGCGGATGAGATCGTCCGGCACCAGCTCATCGTTGCGGTGGATGCGCTCGGCCAGCGGCGCCACCTCGCCCCGGGCGAACTCGCGCATCGAACGGCGCGTCAGCTCCAGCATCTCGTCGCTCAGGGGGATATTGTTCACGCCGCGGGCGGCGATCACCGCCCGCCCGATCGCGCGCAGGCGGGCCTCAGCCATGCCGGCCCGCACGGCGGCGCGCACGTCTGACGCCGAAAGCGGCGTCAGCGCCGCCTCCTCGAGGCCAAACTCCTCCAGCGCACCCTCCACCTGCGCGCGCAGCCGGTGCGCCACCTCGGCCGTGTAGGCCACCGCCTGCAGGTCGGTCACGGTATCCGGGGCGCCGCGCGCGTGCAACCCTTGGGCGTAGGTGAGCAGGTCACGGGCAGCGCGCAGTTCGGTGGCGAGGTAGGCCACCCGCTCGGTCTGCACCTGATAGTCATCGATGCGCCTGCCGTGATCGGTGAGTCGCCGCGCCGCCTCCAGCACGGCCTCCATCACCTGCTCTGCCGCCGCCAAGATCTGCCGGCCTTCCACCAGGTCCGCGGCGGTCGCTGCCGTTGTGCTCATACGTCCCCTCCGGAGCCGCAGCCGGGGGCCGGATCCCGACCGGTCCCCGTGCGGCTGCCGTCTCCCTATGCCCGGCCGCCTCGTTTGGGCATCAGTAGCCAGTAATCCAGGTCCAGCACCACCCGCGGGTCGTAGCCCTCGCGACCGGTGCGCTCGTCGCGCACCCGCAGCGGCACCGGCTCGGCCAGCGGGTCGGCGTTTTTGACCGCCACCAGCCGCAGGCGCAGGGCACCCGCGCCAGGGCAGCCGGCCAGCTCGGCCTTGCCCAGCACCTCGCTCCAGGCGTAGAGCGTATCGCCGGCGAAGGTCGGGCTGGCATGGGTGCCGCCGTTCCAGGCCAGCATCCCCAGCCCGTTCTCCAGCCCGTTATAGGCCAGCGCCCGCGCCACCGAGATCACGTGCCCACCGTACATCAAGCGGCGGCCGAAGCGGGTGTCCGCCCGCATCTGGTGCAGGTTGAAGTGCACGCGGGCGGTGTTCTGGTACAGGCGGGTGGCCAGGGCGTGCTCCGCCTCTTCGACCGTCATCCCGTCCGCGTGGTCGATGCGCTCGCCGACCCGGTAGTCCTCGAAGAACCAGCGCCCGCCCGTTGCCGTGGGGTCGAAGCGGGCCAGGTCCAGGCCGGGCGGTACGGGCAGGTCCGTGCCCGGCACCTCGGCGGGCAGCGTCGGCGCGTCGGCGGCGCCGGTGGGCGTGGCCGGGTCGCGCTTGTTGACCATTACCCAGCGGTAGAACGACAGCACCGGCTCCTCGCGCTGGTTGTAGCCGGTGGTATGCACCCAGACGATCCCAGCCGTGCCCGCCGAGGTCTCCCTGCAGCCGAGCACGCGCGATTCCGCCCGCAGGGTATCGCCGGGGAAGACGGGGCGCAGGAAACGCACGTCCGCGTAGCCGAGGTTGGCCACGGCGTTGAGCGACACGTCCGGCACCGATTTGCCGAACACGAGGTGAAAGACGAGAAGGTCGTGCAGGGGCGCTCGCGGCAGACCCAACGCCTGGGCGAACGCATCGGAGCAGAACAGCGGGGTGCGGTCGCCGGTGAGGGCGATGTACAGGGCGCGGTCGCCCTCCGTCACGGTACGCGGCACGGGGTGGCGCAGCAACGCGCCGGGCGTGAGGTCCTCAAAGAAGCGGCCGCGGTTCGTCTTGTCGCTCACGAGCGTTCCTTTGTGCCGGCGTTCACAGACTGTCGGGGCCATTCTACGGGCCGTCGGCCTTAGGGCAAAGGGCGGTGGCGCCCCCCTGCCGGTGCGGGCGCCGGTGCGCTACTCTGAAGGCGTGGAGATCGAGGACTTGAGACTGCTGCGGGATCTGCGCCGCGCGCTGGACGCGGTGGCCGGTCAGGGCCATGAGGCGCAGGTGGCGGCCCTGCGCGAGGTGCTGGCCCGGCACGGGGTCACGCTCGACGATGTGGCGCGAGCCATTCGCCGCGTGAAGGAGCGGCACACCGCCGAGCTGACCGGCCTAGCGCGGCGCATCGCGCGCCTCGCAGAGCAACGGGCCGAGGAGGTCGAGACGGCCGAGGCAGTAGACGCCTTCGTGCGGCGCCTGTCGCGGCGCGGCTGAGCGATGCCCACGGTCTACTACCCCGAGGACCTCACGGACCTGGAGCGCACCTATCTGGGCGTGCTCGCCACCGGCATCGTGCCGGCCCGGCTGGCGGGCGACCCCTGGCTGCGCATGGACTACATCACCGCCGTCTGCCTGGCCCTGCAGGAGGGCAAGTCGCAAACGGCCTACCTCGTGGGGGAAGGGCCGGAGATCACGCCCGCCTTCCGGCAGGCGCTCACCGAGGCCGCCCTGGCCCTGGACGCCAAAGGGATCATCTCCGCCGGCACCCCCCTCTCCGAGCAGGTGCTCAGCACCGATCCAGAGCTAGTGCGGCCCCGTCCGCCGCCCGTGATCGACTTCGACCAGCACCCGCGCATCTTCGACCGCTTCCTCGCCCAGCGCTGCATGGAGACCCTGTTCCAGCACCCGGCCGTGTACCCCTTCCTCATGGGCAAGTACCAGGACAGCGCCGACGTGTGGGGCCGCCTCTACCGGCAGGGCTATGGGCGCTGGCGGTGAGCATCCCGGGGAGGCCGCGCCATGCTCCTCACCAACGGCCGCATCTACCTGATGGACCGCGCCCACACGGTGGTAGACACCCTAGTGGTGCGTGACGGGCGCGTGGCCTTCGCTGGCCGCCGCACGGAGGTGAACGTCCCGCACGATGAGCCCGTGTTGGACCTGGAGGGACGGGCCGTCCTGCCCGGCCTGGTGGACGGGCACGCCCACCTCACCGCCCTGGCCCGCGCCCGTCTCGCCCTCGACGTCACCGGGCTGGGCTCCGAGGAGCGGGTGGCGGAGCGGGTGGCCGCGGCAGCGGCGCACGCCCGCCCCGGCGAGTGGATCACCGGCCGCGGCTGGGACCAGACCCTCTGGCCCGGCCAGCACTTCCCCTCGCGGTACGTGCTGGACCGCGCCGCCCCGCTCAACCCGGTGGCCCTCACCCGGGTGGACGGCCACGCCCTGTGGGTCAACTCGGCCGCCCTGCACACCGCCGGCATCTCCCGCGACACGGCTGATCCCGCCGGCGGCCGCATCGTGCGCGACGCGCAGGGAGAGCCCACCGGCCTCCTGATCGACACCGCCCAGGGCCTCGTGTACCGGGTGCAGCCGCGCCCCTCCGCCGACCAGTTCGACCGCGCCCTGCGCGCGGCCGTGCAGGAGTGCCTGGCCAACGGGCTCACCGGCGTGCACGAGATGGGCGTGGACCTGGATGGGTTCGCCGCCTACGAGCGCCTGATCGGGCGCGGCGAGTTCCCCTTCCGCGTGTACGCCGCCGTGGCCATGCGCTCGGCGGAGACGTGGGAGCGTTATCGTGTGACCGGCCCGGTCAACAGCGGCGACGGGCGGCTTATGGTGCGCGCCGTCAAGATCGTGGCCGATGGCGCGCTGGGCTCGCGCGGTGCCGCCCTGCACAGCCCGTACCACGACGATCCGGGCAACCGCGGCCTGTTGCTCTTGCCGCCGGAGGAGTTGGAGCGGCAGGTACGCGAGGCCGCCGCGCACGGCTTCCAAGTGTGCGTGCACGCCATCGGCGACCGCGCCAATACCCTCGTCCTGGATACCTTCGAGAGGGTGCTGGCCGAGTGGCCGGGGTGGGACCACCGCTTCCGCGTGGAGCACGCCCAGGTCCTCACGCTGGCGGACATCCCCCGCTTTCGCCGCCTAGGGGTGATCCCCAGCATGCAGCCCATGCATTGCATTTCGGATATGCGCTGGGCGGGCGCGCGCCTGGGGCCGGAGCGGCTGCGCGGCGCCTACGCCTGGCGCTCGCTGCTCGCCACCGGGGTGATCATCGCCGGCGGCTCCGACTTCCCCGTGGAAGACCCCAACCCCTTCCACGGCCTCTTCGCCGCCGTTACCCGTCGGCCGCTGTCCGGTGAGGACATGGGCTGGCAGCCGGAGCAGCGCATGACGCGCTTAGAGGCGGTGCGCGCCTTCACCGCCTGGAACGCCTACGCTTCCTTTCAAGAGGGGGAGTTGGGCACCCTGGAGCCCGGCCGGCGGGCGGACCTCGTCGTGCTCTCGGCCGATGTGTTCGCCTGCCCGGAGACCGCGATCAAGGACATCGTCCCCGTGCTGACCATGGTGGGCGGCGAGGTGGCGTACCGACACGACGGGTGACCGCACCGATGGTTGACGGCGGTTTTCCCGGCTTCTGACAATGGCCGGGGGAAGGGGGTCACGCCGCATGCTCCTGGTGCGCCGCATCCGCTACGCCATGGTGGCGCTGGTCGTGCTGGCCACGCTGTGGCTGCTCTACCAGGCGCGGAGCGCGCTGGTGCCCTTCCTGGTCGGTGGTGTGCTGGCCTACGTGCTCAGCCCCTTGGTCGAACGGATGGCGCGTCTGCTGCCGTTCTATCGCTCTCGACAGGAGCTGGCCCGCACCCTCGCCGTGCTGGAGGTCTACCTGATCGGTGGCGCGGTGCTCGTCGCGGCCGGGGTGCTGATCATCCCAGCACTGGTGGCCGAGGCTACCGACCTGGTCGATAACATTCCCCAGTACGTGGAACGAGCACGCGATCAGTTCGACAAGTGGAACCGCCTCTACCAGGAGAAGGTGCCGCCCGAAGCGCAGAGCTGGGTGGAGGACCAGATCCGCCGCCTCGGCCAGGAGCTGGGCGCGATCGGCCGGCAGGCATTCAACCGCACCTTCGCGATCGTCACCGGCACCTTCAGCGTGGTGCTGGGCTACATCATCATCCCGTTCTGGCTCTTCTACGTGCTCAAGGACCGGCCCAAGATCGGGCCCGCCATCCAGGCCTGGTTTCCACCCGGGCTGCGGGAGGACGTGGGCCACTGCATCGAGATCGTGCGACGGGTGGTGGGCTCCTACGTGCGCGCCCAGCTCATTCTGGGCCTGTTCATCGGCACGGTGACCACCATCGGCCTGTGGGCGCTGCGCATCGATTTTTACCTGATCCTGGGGCTCATCGCCGGCATCACGGAGCTGATCCCGATCATCGGCCCCATCCTGGGTGCTATCCCGGCGATCATCGTCACCCTGGCCCTCCAGCCGGAAAAGACCTGGCTGGTGATCCTGTTCTATTTCCTCGTGCAGCAGGTGGAAAACGCCGTGCTGGTACCGCGCATCCATGGCAACGCGGTGAACGTGCACCCAGCGGTGATCATCGTCCTGCTGGCGGTGGCGCAGCAGCTGGCCGGGTTCGTGGGCATGCTGGTGGCCGTCCCGCTGGCGGCCGTGGCCCGCGACCTGTTCGTGTACATCTACCGGCGGCTTCAAGAGCAGGAAGAGCTGCTCCGCCGCCGCACCGTGGCCGGTGAGCTGCCCCCTGCTGTCCTGACGCCACCAGAGGAACCAACGGAGCCGGTAGCACCCCTTGGCCGCGAGCGGGAGCGTGGACCGCGGTGATCTGGCGGACCCGGGCCCTGCGGCGGGAACCAGCGCCCGCTGACAGTGCTGAGCGATGCGTGCTAAGTACGGTGGAGGAGAGCTGCCCCGACCACTGACCTGCCCTCACCCCCGGCCATAGGCACCTCGGCTTGCCGGGGCCGGGCCTCTCCCACGAGCGGGAGAGGGGTGGCCGAAGGCTAGGGTAAGGGTTCACTTCCTCTTCGGGCACACCCCGGGGTAGAATGCGGCGGCCGGGCGTCCGCGCAGGGCCGTCCGGCACGCAGCATCAGGGGGCTGCCGCCCACACGGGAGCGCCTATGACCACCGTCCGCTACACCGCCACCGAGCTGATCGACTTCACCACCCGGGTGTTCACCCACCTCGGCGTCGAGCCGGCCGATGCCCGCCTGGCCGCCGCGATCCTGATCGAGGCCGACCTGATGGGCATCGACTCGCACGGGATCGCGCACCTGCCCTCGCACGGCTCCTACGCGCCCGCCCTGAAAGAGGGGCGGGTCAACCCGCGCCCCAACATCCGCGTGGTACACGAGACGCCCGCCACCGCCCTGATCGACGGCGATCGCGGCCTGGGCCTGATCACCGGCCACCGGGCGATGCGCCTGGCCATCGAGAAGGCCCGGGCGGTAGGTGTGGGCAGCGTGGCCGTGTACAACAGCCGCCACTTCGGCGCCGCCGGCACCTACGCCCTGATGGCCGTGCCGGAGGACATGGTCGGCCTGGCCATGACCAACGCCGGGCCGTGGTTCGTGCCCACCCGCGCCAAAAAGAAGATGATCGGCACCAACCCCATCGCCGTGGCCGCCCCGGCCGGCAGCGAGCAACCCTTCTTCATGGATATGGCCACCAGCACGGTGGCTATGGGCAAGCTGGAGATCGCCCTGCGCGAGGGCAAACCCATCCCGCCCGGCTGGGCCCTGGACGGCGAGGGACGGCCCACCACGGATATCCCCACGGTCTACCGCGAGGGCGGGCTCACGCCCCTGGGCGCACATGAGGAGACCAGCTCCTACAAGGGCTACTGCCTGGGCGTCATGGTGGACGTGTTCACCGGCGTGCTCTCTGGCGCCGGCTACAGCATGGCCCTGGGCCAGTACGGTGGCGGGGTCGGTCACTTTTTCGCCGCCTGGCGTATCGACGCCTTCCGACCGGTGGAGGAGTTCAAGGCAATGATGGACGCCATGCAGCGCGCGTTCCGCGCCGCTGAGCCGGTCGATCCGGCCAAACCGGTGCTCCTCCCCGGCCAGCGCGAGTTCGAGACGCGCGCCGAGCGGTCCAAGCACGGTATCCCCCTGCACGTCTCCGTGGTCAAAACGCTGGACGACCTGGCCGACAGCCTCGGCCTGCCCCGCGCTCGCCCGATACCATCGCCGCTCACACCCTCCCCCGCGGGCGACTGAGCATCGGGACCACCGGTCGAGCGCGGGCTCGGTCCAGAAAGGGTCTGGCATGGCGGAGCCACCGCCCCCACCATTTACGGTCGAGCTGAGCGAGCAGGTTCAGGACGACCTCACCCGCCTGCCGGAGCTGGCCCCGGCACTCAACGCGGTGATGCTCCGCGCCGCGCGACCGCTGCGCGAGCACCTGGACATGGGTGAGGAGATGGTGCTGGACGTGCACGGCCGGCGCGAGGCGCTCACCGTGCGCCTCAGCCTGTGGCCGCCCGACGGGGTGCGCGTCGAGGGGCTGGCGCCGGGCACGCCGGTGCCGGAGGGCGCCCTCGTGGTGTAGCACCCCGCCGCTGCCAGGCGCGTACCACCCTCAACAGGGGTCGACCACCGCCAGTACGTCGGCCGCGGCGGCGGGCTGACCGGCAGGCGTGCCGGCGACCTTCAGGGAGAGACGCGGCCATACGGCGCGCGGCCCAACCCGGCACGGCTCGCTCAACAGCCGCTCCAGCCGCGTGGCAGTGCGAGCGGCGCCGTAGCGGTCCGTGGCCGGCAAGAGGAGCGCCAGCCGGTTGACCGCCAGGCGGGCGATGCTGTCCGACCTCCGACCCTGCGCCCACACCCGATCCACCAGCTCACCCAACACCGCGTCCAGCAGGGTGCCGGGGGGCGGCCACTGCACCTCGATCACCACGGCGGCGATGCCGTAGCCGAGCCGGGCGCCCAGCGCCGCCGCCTCCTCCACGCGCAGAATGAAGGCCTCTCGGCTAAGCGCACCGGTCGCCGGATCCAGTAACGCCGGGTTGCCGGCGCCTTCCAGGAGCGCCCGCTGCAGTGCGTCCTGGTTCATCCCCGCCCTCACCTCGCCAACACGGGCCGGCCAACTGGCGGCCCCACTGAGGTATCGACGCATGGGCGCCCGATCATAACCGTCCCCACCGACCGTGCTGTGTGCGGACCTACCGCCATCGGCGTGTCTGTGCCAGACTGGCAGGGTAACGGCATGTGGAGGGCGATCGGTGACAGGGAACGGCCATGATGGCGCCGGGCGGGAGCTGGTGCTGGTGCACAGCTCGGACCTCCACCTCGGGGCCAGCCCGCACGGGCCAGACTTGGCGGCTCTGCCGCAGGTGCTGGCCGCGGTCCGCGCCGTGGGCGCCGACGTGCTTCTCCTGGCCGGCGATATCTTCGATCACAACCGCGTGCCGCTGCGCCTGCTCGACGCTGTCGCCCGTGCCCTGGCCGATGCCGCCATTCCGGTGGTGATCCTGCCCGGCAACCACGACTGCCTGGCGCCCGGCTCCGTCTACCGCCGGGGCGGCCTCAGCGACCCGCCCAACGTGTACGTGTTGGGCGTCACGCACGACGAGACAGTGGTGCTGCCGGACCTCGACCTGGAGATCTGGGGGCGTCCTCATCTCGACTACGCCGACATGTCCCCGCTGGCCGGTGCCCATCCCCGCAGCCGGCCGGAGCGTCGCCACGTGACCACGGCGCACGGCCACTGGGTGTCCGGCCCGCACGACCACCACCGCTCGTGGCTCATTCACCCCCAGGAGCTGGCGGCGCTGGACACCGACTACGTGGCCCTCGGCCACTGGGAGCGGGCGGCGCGCGTGGGTGACGGCGCGGTGCCGGCCTACTACTCCGGCTCGCCGGAACTGGCGCGCTCGGTGAACGTGGTCCGCTTCACGGCCGCCGGCGGCCTCTCGGTGCGGCGCTGGTTTCTGGACGCCGCGGCGGGCACCGAGTGAGACGGGCCGCAACAGGAACTTCATCTCGTCGAAACATTGCTGAAACGCGTGCTTGCCACCATGCCCTCGGAAGGGCCCCGGCAAGCCGGGGCGCGCACGGGGAGGTGGCACGATGGACACGGGCGACACCGCATGGGTGCTGGCCAGCGCGGCGCTGGTGCTGTTCATGACGCCGGGCTTGGCGCTGTTCTACGGCGGCATGGTGAGGTCGAAAAACGTCCTCAACATGCTGATGAAGAACTTCTTCACCATCTCGATCGTCACGCTGATCTGGGTGCTGGTCGGGTTCACGCTCGCCTTCGGCCCGGATGCCGGCGGTGGGCTGATCGGCAAGCTGGACTTCATCGGCCTGAGAAATATCACGGGCGAGAACCCTTGGCCAGGGACGAAGGTGCCCGACGCCGCCTTCATGGCCTTCCAGCTCATGTTCGCCATTATCACCCCGGCCCTGATCACTGGCGCGGTGGCCGAGCGCATGAAGTTCTCGGCCTGGGTGGTGTTCTGCACCCTGTGGTCGCTCATCCAGTACTCCCTCATCGCCCACTGGGCGTTCGCCTCTGACGGTTGGATCTTCAAGATGGGCGCCCGCGACTTCGCCGGCGGGCTGGTGGTGCACATCAACGCCGGCATCGCCGCCCTGGCCTGCGTGCTGGTGCTGGGGCCACGTAAGGGGTTCGGCCGTGAGCTGTTCCGGCCGCACTCCCTGCCCCTGACGCTGATCGGCACCGGCATCCTCTGGTTCGGCTGGTTCGGCTTCAACGCCGGCTCGGCGCTGGCCGCCGGCCGCCTGGCCGCCAGCGCCTTCGTCGCCACGCATGTGGCCGCCGCAATGGCCGCCCTGGGCTGGGTGGCGGCCGAGTGGATCAAGACGGGAAAGCCCACCACGCTGGGCGCCGCCTCCGGCGCCGTGGCTGGCCTCGTCGCCATCACCCCCTGCGCCGGCTTCGTCGGCCCGTTGGCGGCGATCGTCATCGGCATCGCCGCCGGGGTGATCTGCTTCCTGGCCGTCAGCGTCAAGTTCAAGCTCCGCTACGACGACTCACTGGACGTGGTGGGGGTGCACCTGGTGGGCGGCATCGTCGGCTCGCTGCTCCTGGGCGTGTTCGCCCAGCGCTCCATCAACCCGGACGGCCTGGGCGGGGCGCAGGGCCTCATCTACGGCGACGCGGCCTTCTTCGGGAAGCAGGTGGTGGCCGTGGTGGCCGTGGTCGTCTTCGGGTTTGTGGTCAGCTTTATCCTGGCCAAGCTGGTCGATGCGGTCATCGGCCTGCGCGCCAGCGAGGAGCAGGAGCGCACCGGCCTGGACATCGCCCTGCACGAGGAGCAGGCGTACACGCTCTCCGAAGTGGCGTGATACGTTCCAGAAAGACGCGAGGGCACGCCCCGGCACCCGCCGGGGCCGCCCACGACCGAGGGCGCACAGCGGGGCCCGGCTCGGGCTCCTTCACAACAGGGGTGACGTGTGAAGCTGGTCATCGCCTTTATCAAGCCCTTCAAGCTGGAAGACGTGAAGGCGGCGCTCAAAGGGGTTGGGGTCACCGGCCTGTCGGTGAGCGACATCCGCGGCTTTGGCCGCCAAGCCGGCCACACCGAGGTTTACCGCGGCGCCGAGTACGAGGTGGACTTCGTCCCCAAGACGCGCATCGATGTCCTGGTAGACGACCCCATGGTCAACGATGTGGTCGCGGCCATCGAGAAGTCGGCGCGCACCGGCACTATCGGCGACGGCAAAATCGCCGTCCTGCCGGTGGAGGAGGTGGTGCGCATCCGTACCGGCGAGCGGGGACGGGATGCCCTCTAACGACGCGGTGAGCAGCGCCCGGCCGCTTCAGCCCGCAGAAACAGGCCCAGGCCCCGGCTTGCCGGGGCTGGTGGCCTTCACCGCGTTCCGCGAGCAGCTGGTGCGCCGCCGCTTGGGCGACGGCGGACCGGACGTCTGCCGGGCGCTGACGCAGGCGTTGGATCACTGCCTGGCAGCGCTCCTGCCGCCCGCGCTCAACCGGCTGGCGGTGGTAGCCGTGGGCGGCTACGGCCGCGGGGAGCTGTGCCTGTACTCGGACGTCGATGTGATGCTCCTGCACGGCGGGCATCTGCCGCCGGGCGCGGTGGAGGCGGTGCTCTACCCCCTGTGGGACGCCCGCCTCACCGTCGGCCACGCCGTGCGCTCGGTGAAGGAAGCGCTGACGGCCGCACGGGAGCGCACGGAGACGGCCACCGCGCTGCTTGATGCCCGCCTGGTGGCCGGAGACGCCTCCCTGGTGGCGGAGCTCCGGGAGGGATTGGGTCGCCTGCTGCGACGGGGCCGGCTGGACCTTGCCGGTCCGCTCCTGACCGCCGAACGCGAGCGCCGCGCACGCGAGCCCGCGCAACTTCAGGAGGCCAACCTCAAAGATGGCCGCGGCGGCCTGCGCGCCCTCCACGCCCTGCATTGGTGGCGGCAGGCGCGGGCGCTGGCCGATGGTGCCTCCGCACCGCCGGCGCCAGAGGAGGACGAGGCGCGGACCGTCCTTCTGGCCACGCGCAACGCCCTGCACGCCGTGGCCGGGCGGCGCTACGACGTGTACGCCTTCGACCTGCGCGCCCCCGCCGCCGCCTGGCTGGGGCTGGACGTGCACGCGACCGGCCGGCGCCTGTACGCCGCCATGCGCACGGTGGATCGTCTGGTCGGCGATCACTGGGGCGAGGCGCTGTTCGCCTCGCGGTCGCGCCGGGTCACGCTCGACACGGGTCGAGTCCACCTCGCGGCGGGGCGGGACGGGGACCGGGGTGACAGCGCGTTGCCGGCAGGCGTCCCTCCACAACCCTCCCCTGGGCGCGGTGTGGGCCTGCTTCGCCGACGCACCGCGCCGCCTGCCGTTGGTGCCACCGGTGGCCCCGTCTCGCCGCTCGTGCTGGCCGTGCGGGCGCTGGCCCGGCCTGCCGGCCGGCCGGTGTTCACGGCGGAGGAGGCGGCGCTGATCCGCTCGGCCGGCGGCCCGGCCTGGGACCGTGCCGACCGGGCGGCGCTGCTGCGCCTGCTGGCCGCTGGCCGGCGTGGATGGGAGGTGTTCACCGCCCTGGACGACCTGGGCTGGGTAGCGCGCGCCCTGCCGGAGTGGCGCCACACCGTGGCCGCCCCACAGCACGCGCCCTTCCACCTGCACCCCTTGGACGTGCACCTCTGGCGCACGGTGCTGGAGCTCCTGACCATCAGCAGGCCCGAGGGCGATGAGCCCTGGTGCCACGAGGTGGCGCGGGAGCTGAGGACGTTAGACGACGCCCTGCTCGCGGCCCTGCTCCACGACATTGGCAAGGGCTGGCCGGGCGATCACGCCGTGGTGGGTGCCGAAGCGGCGGCCGCCTTCTGCCGGCGGGCCCGCTTTGGCCCGGCCCTGACCGGCGCGGTCACCCGCGCGGTGCGCCACCACCTGCTGCTACCGACCGTGGCTACCCGCCGCGACATCGATGACCCGCGCGTGGTGACGCACGTGGCCGACCAGGTGGGCGATCCGCGCACCCTCCAGATCCTGTTCCTTCTGGCCGTGGCCGATGCCCGCGCCACCGGACCGGCGGTGTGGACGCCGTGGAAGGCATCGCTGGTGCGGGCACTGTTCGCCCGCGCCGCGGAGGAGCTGTCCCGCCGCGCCTCGGCCGAAAAGCGCTCCCCCCTGGCCGAGCGCCTGCTGCGGGAGCTGGAGCGGGCGGCGGTTGGGCGGTTCGAGCCGGGGTTGGTGCGCGAGCACGTGCAGGCCATGCCACCGAGCTATCTGCCGTCGTTTGCGCCGCAGGACGTCCTGCGTCACCTGGAGGCCATGACGCCACCACCGGAGCCGGGTGACGCGCGCGTGGACGTGCGCCCTGCTGCCGTGGCCACCAACGTCGTGGTGGTGGCGCACGACCGCCCTGGCCTCCTGGCGGCCCTCTCCGGCGTGTTCGCCCTGCACAACGTCTCGGTGCTGGACGGCCGCTTCTTCACCCGCGCCGACGGCATCGTGCTGGATTCGTTCCACGTGGAGGACGCGCTGGGCGGGTCGATCGATGACCGACGCTGGGCGCGCGTACGCGCGGACATGGCCCGAGCGGTGCGTGGGGAGCTGCCGCTGGAGGAGCTGCTGCGCGAGAAGGCCCGCGCCTACCGGCGCACGGGCGGCACCGGGCGCGTGGAGGTGCTGGTGGACACGGCCGCCTCGGAGCGCTTCACCGTCGTCGAGGTGCACTGCGCGGACCGAGTGGGCCTGCTGCACGACATCGCCCGCGCCCTGTTCGAGCTCGGGCTCGATATCCAACTCGCCAAGGTGGACACCCAAGGGCGGGATGTGGTGGACACGTTCTACGTGCGCAGCCTGGACGGCGAGCCGGTGCGCGACCCGGCCCGCCTGGAGGCGATCCGACGCACGCTGGGCGCCGTGTGCTGAGCGCGCCCGCCAGAGCCTGACCGGACTCCGCGAGCGACGGGGCAGCGCGGGGTAACCCGCTCGCCGTCTCAACCCTCAGATATCTCCTGCCGCCCCGACGCCGGCTCATCGAGCGTCAGTACCGCCTGGATGAGGCGCTTCTGCCGCCGCACCCGCGACTGGAGCGCGCCGCAACCACGCGGCCGGCCCGCCGCGCTCGGGCCCGCTCTGCCCTGCTCCCCGACGTGAACATCACGCCTAGCGATGGCGGGTGCCAATCACGCGCCGTTCCTCGGCCTCGGCCACGGTCGGCGCCGCGGCGCGCCCGCGAAGCTGCTCCCCGGTGCCGGTGAGCATCGCGAGCAGGTGCAGGCCGGCCACGGTGACCACCGCGCTCAGCCCCATCAACCCCAGCGTGCGGCGAATGCCAATGATATCGGCCACGATACCCAGGGGCAGGGACACGATGCCGAACAGGCTCCAACCAATACCCAGCAGGGCCTGCACCCGCCCGTAGTAGCGCGGGTCCGAGAGCGTCATTGCCAAGGCGTTGTTCAGCGATTGAAAGGCGCTGGCGAACGCGCCCACCAGCAGGATGGCGAACAGGGCCAACTCGAAGCGCGGGGTGAAACCGAACGCGATGAGCGCGGCGCCAAAGGCGATGCCAGACACGGTCTGCACACGCCACACGTGGCGGTGCCCGGTCAGACCGGCCACCACCAGGGTCGCACCTAGGGCGCCCACGGCGGCCGCCGAGGAGAGCGCGCCCAACGCCACCGCGCCACGGTGGAACTCGCTCTTGGCCACGGAGGCGAGAAAGCCCTGGTAGGGAAAGGCGAGCGCGACCACACCGAACGACATCAGCAACAGAATGCCAATCGGCCGGTCGCGGACGATGTACCGCAGCCCGTCCAGCGTGTCCTGCAGGGGCGAGCGGTGGTTGGCGCCCGGCCGCGGATGCCCGGGGGGCAGGCGCGCCATGGTCACCACCGCCACGATGAAGCCAAGGGTGGTCAGGGCATACACCCCGGCCATTCCCACCAGCGGCGTAGCGATCAGCGCCCCGGCCAACGCCGGGCCGAACACGCGAGTGCCGTTCATGTTCGCCTGTTGCAGCACAATGGCGTTGCCCATCAGGTGGCCGGGCACGAGGTCACCGATGAACGCCTGCCGGGCCGGACCGATGAAGGAAAAGGCCACACCGGTGACAACGCCCGTGGCCAGGAGCATCCAATAGGCGACGTGGTCGGTGGCAATGGCCAGCGCCATCAGGCCGGAGGCCACGGCGATCACCCCTTGCCAGAGGATCAGCACATTGCGTTTGGGCAAGCGGTCGGCCACCACCCCGCCCCACAGCGACAGCAAAAGCTGGGGCACACCGAACGCGATCATCACGCCGCCCAGGGCTGTATTGCTGCCGGTGAGCTCATAGGCCAGGTAGCCGCGGGCCACCATCTGCATCTGCATCCCCAGGAACGAGAACAGCGTGCCCCACCAGAGGACGCGGTAAGCGGGCTGCGCCAGCGCGGCGAACGTGCGCTGGCGCGCGGGCGCGGCGCGGTCCTGCCCCTGGGTATCGGCTGATGCCGGCGGCATCCGGCGGCCTCGCTCGTGCAGACGTATCTGAAGGAGCATAGCAGCCCACGCACGTTTGCGGATCGGGTATCACCACCGCTTGACGGGCCGTGCGACGGGGCCTATGGTGCCCTCAACCTGGTTCGTGCGTAGAGGGCGGGATGCCGAGGCGGGCCACCGCATGCTGGCTGGCGGTCGCAACGCTGGCCGTGACCCTCGGCGTGCTGCGTGGCAGCCTGACGGCGCCGGCGCGGGCGCAGGCAGGGGTAGCGCTGGCACCGGGCTGCACCAATGTGACCCTGGCCGAGGCGGCCGGCACGCCCCTGCGCGAGGTGGCGTCCCGCATCACCCCCGCGGACGCATTGCTCGGGATCTTTTTGTACGTGGGAGATGGCCGGTTCCGCGCCTTCTCGCCATCGGCGCCCGACACGGCCAATGACTACCTCGCCGTGACCGCGCCGTTCGAGCCGGTGTTCATCTGTATGCGCGAGGCCGGCACGTACCAACCCTGGATCACCGCGACACCGCCGGCGACCGTGGCCGCGGCCCCTCCGCCGGCAGGCGTATCCCGCGGTGTGCTCCTCGCGCCCGCGGTCGTGCGGCGCGGCGAGGCGGCTGAGGTGCAGATCGGCACGGCGCCAGGCTACGTGTGCACGGGTGGAGTGAACGTGCCCAGCGGCAGTACCTTCCGGTTCATCCCCGTGGCGGTGGCCGCGGCGCCCTCCGGGATCGCCGTTATCCGCTTCGACATCCTGCCAAGCGACACGCCCGGCTTCGGCCTGCTCTCCGTGCGCTGCGGCGACGGCCAGTTCCTGCGGGTGGAATTTCGCGTGCTCTGACCGATCGCCAACGGGGCACCACGCCGGGCACGTGGTATCATGCGGCGGCGGTCCCCTCGCCTTCGCCAGCGGTGTTCCGATCGCCGTTCGGGGTCGTAGCATCGGCATCACGTGAGACATTCCGGACGGCGCCGTGCCAATCGCGTCGAAGGCAACCCGGTCCTCGCACGTCGCTGGCGGGAAGCGGTGGACACCGATGACGTGGCGGAACGCGCCTTTGCACTGGCGCTGGCCGCCTTCAGCGATGTTCGCCACGCCGTTGAGGACCAGACCGCCGAGGGGGGACGTGCGGGGAGCCGGATCACCGGTACGGGGGTCTGCACCGGCGAGTTTCTCGGCGTTCCGCCCACGGGGCGGCGGGTATCGATGAGCGGTATCGCCATCCACCGCGTCCAGGACGGCCGCATCGTGGAGCACTGGGCGCAGATCGATGCACTCGGCCTGCTCCAGCGACTGGGCGTCGTGTCGACACCCGGTACCGCCTCCGTGAGCACGTCGATGAGCCAGCCCTGAGGCAGCGGCTACATGCCGATGCCGGGGAGGCCCTGGATCTCGCGCGTCAGCCAGATCTCGCCCAGATGCTGGTTGCCGTGGGCGATCACCGTCTGGCCGATGGCCTGGAGCACCGGGATGTCGCCGAACGGGTTCACCCGGGTGATCCGGCTCAGCTCCTCGGGGGTGACGGCGTCTAAGTACCGGTCGGTGGCGGCCCAGACGGCGCGGGCGTACTCCAGGAACTCCACCATCGAGGGCAGGCGCAGGGCGTGGGCCTCCTCCCGCGGCATGCCCGTGCCCTGCGCCGCCTTGGGCAGGCCCCAGGCGACATCCAGCCCGCGCTCCAGCCACACGGTGGGCCGGCGCTGGAGGGCGAAGTTGATCACGTTGTCCTCGGTGCGGACCCAATGCCACGCGGTGAAGGCGATGTGGTTGGTGTTGGCGCCGGGCCGGAAGTAGAACTGCTCCTCGCTCAGATCGGCGAGCGCCTGTTCGTACTGCCGATGCAGGAGCCCAATGAAGTGCCGCAGGTAGGCCTGTACGTCCATGCCTCGCTCCCCTCAGCCGACCCCGGCCACAGACACGGGCCCGTGCTCCGCCGGGCCAGCCTGCCAGGGTGCGGTCCCCCCCCGATCCTACCGGCCCGGACGCATTGAGGCGAGCGACGCGGGCATGCGGCTCATGCCGCCGTGACCGTGTCGAGGCTGGTCTCCAGGATGGCCCGGCCGCCGCAGCGGGAGCAGACCAGCCGGCCACCGGACACGCGCGGTACCGCCCCGCCGGTGCCGGCCCGCACCAGGCGAAGCTGGCCGTTCCGGTTTTCGACGATGCCAAGGAAGCGGCCGCAGATCAAGCAGGTGACGTCAGAGCGCATCGCGGTCATGGTTCGAATCCTCCTTCTCCACCGGCTCCACCCGGCGCGCCCGTACCGCTCTGCCGGCAGTGTGCCCCCTTGAGCCCAGCGCGCCCATGGTCACCGGGCCGCGCTCGCCTGGGCATCGGGACGGCGCGGTGCCGGTCCCTTGGGACGGGGCGCGTGTCCTACGGTAGGGCAGGTCTGGACCGCGCGCTGTTGGCCAGATCACAGTTGTGGCGCGCGGGTGGAGAAACGGGGAGACACGATCGGCACAATGGGCGAGCCGGTGACGGCGGATCAGCCCTCACCCCGCGGGGCTGCCCAGGACGGCCCGCTCGGCCAGGGCGATGGGCAGCGAACCGCTGGCGGCCAGCGCGTCGTGGAAGCGACGCAACCCCTCAACACCGCTCAGGCCCCGCGCCGCCAGGAAGCGCTCGCGCAGGCGCAGAATCTCCAGGCAGCCGGTGAGGTAGGAAGCGGCCTGTGTCGGCCAGGAGCAATAGCGGCCCACCTCCGCCCGCGCCGTGGGCTCCGGCAGGTTGGCGCGCTCCATCATGAACTGCACGGCCTCATCGAAGCCCATCTCGCCCAGGTGCAGGCTGGTATCGACGACGATCCGCGCCGCCCGGAACAGCGTCGCCTCGTGCTGGTACAGCTCGTGGCGCGGGTCCGCGAAGAAGCCCTGCTCGCGCATCACCTGCTCGGCGTACAGGGCCCAGCCCTCGGTAAAGAAGGGGGTACGCAGGACATGGCGCACCGGCCGGGGGTTGGCCTTGGCGGTGACCAGGTGCCAGTGGTGGCCGGGGTATGTCTCGTGCACGGCGGTGGTGGGAATGCCGGCGTAGCAATTGCCCTCCAACCGCTTGCGCACCTCGTCGGGGGAGGCGTCATCGGGCGGGTAGGGCACGAAGAAGTGGCCGCGCAGCGAGGGGGAGAAGGGCGGCGGTTGATGGTACGAGGCCACCGCCTGCACCGGCCGCTGGAAATGGGGCGAGGGCTCCACCGCGCACTCTTCGCCCGGCGGCAAGGTGACGAGCCCCCGTTCCTGCAGGAAGGCGCGCGCCCGCCCCGTCCACTCGGCGTAGGCCGCCCGCATGGCGTCTGGCGTGGGCGGATGGTCCTGATTGAGCTGGCGCAGCACCGCCACCCAGTCGTCCGTATCCGCCATCAGGCGGGCGAGGCGGCGCAGCTCGGCGGCCACCCGCTCGTACTCGGCGCGGCCACGCTCCCTGAGCGCGCGTGCGTCATAGCCCAGCAGCTCCTTCTCTTGGAGCAGGCGGCTGTAGCGCTCCTCGCCGATGGCCCAGCTCCCGCGCGCCCGCTCCACCAGCCACTCCAGGTAGTCGCGGAACCCTTCCAGCGCCAGGACGGCACCCGTAGCGGCATCCTCCAGCTCGGCGCGCAGGATGGGATCGCGCGCCTCGGCGGGCAGGAGCTCGGCCAGGTAGTGCACGGCGGCCCGCACCTGCGCCAGGGCGCGCTCCACGTAGATGCGGGGCGTCAGATCGGCGCGCAGGTTCCGCCGTCCGTCTTCCAGCGCCTTAGGCACGGCACGCAGGCGGGAGGCGGCGGCCTCCACCAGCTCCGCCTCGGGCCGTAGCCGGTGCAGGAACAGCACGAACACCCCGTTCAGGCACGGACCGAGGTAGACGGCCGGCTGGCGCCGCCACATCTCCCAGTCGGACATGATCTGCTCACCGCGCAGGTGGGATCGGATCAGGGCGCGGTCGATGCGCTCCTCCGGGTCGAGCCCCTCCTCCGGCACCTGGTCGAAGCGCTGCAGCCAGGCCGCGCTGCGCCGGCGGCGGGCGTCAAAGGCGGCGGCAGACAGGTCGTCGAGGCGATCGTCATACGCGGTCAGGCCCAGGGCACTGGCCATGACCGGCTGATCCTCGTACAGCTCCTGCAGGAACGCCTGCACCATCTCGGCGAAGGTCGGCATCACGTCACCTCCTGGCCGGTGGGGGAGCCTTCATGCTGCCCGGCCGGTGCGTTCCAGGCAAACAGGGCGGCGCAGCGCGCCGGGAGGTGCACCTCCCCCGCGGCGAGCGCGGGCGCCGCGCCGTCGCCGCCGTAGCGGGCGTCGCGGCTGCACCAGATAAGGGACGCGAACGGGGGCACAAGCGGCGATTCCCGCGCCGGCAGACGGACCCCGGCGCCGAAATTGACCAGGAGCAGGCGGTGCTCCTCCCCCTGCCAGCGACCCACCGCCAGCACGTCGTCGGTGAGCGGCACGGCGTGGGTGGCGGTGCGGTCCTGCACGCGCAGGACGGGGTCGTGCCGGCGCAGGGCGAGCAGGTCGCGGTACAGGCGCTCCATCGCCGCGTTGCGGGCGCGCTCGGCCGGGTCGAGCTTGGAGCGGCGAAAGGTGGCCTCGTCCTGCGGGTCGGGGATGCGGGCGCGCCGCGCCGGGTCGCGGAAGGCGGGGAAGGCGGCGAACTCCTGCCGGCGCCCCGCCGTCACCCGCCGGCCCAGCTCCGGGTGGTGGTCGGTGAAGTACAGGAAGGGCGTGGTGGCGGCGTACTCCTGCCCCATGAACAGCAGCGGGGTCTCCGGCACGAGCAGGAGCAGGGCGGAGGCCAGGGCGTAGGCGTCGCGGTCCACCAGCGCCGCCAGCCGCTCCCCTTCGGCGCGGTTGCCGACCTGGTCGTGGTTCTGCAGGCAGAACACGAAGGCCGCCGCCGGCTCGTCCGTCACGCGCGTGCCACGCAGGCGGCCGGTGATGGGCGAGACCTCCCCCTGGTAGATGAACCCATCGTTGACGGCGCGGGCGATCTCGGACAGACCGCCGGTGTAAGCGGCGTAGTAGCCGTCGCGCTCGCCGGTGAGGCGGACGTGGACGGCGTGGTGGAAGTCGTCCGCCCACACGGCGTCCAGGCCGTAGCCGGGGCGCGAGCCCGCCTGGGACCGGATGAGGGTGACATCGTTGGCCTCGCTTTCGGCGATGAGCAGCACGGTGCGCCGGCCGGCGGCCGCGCGCACGCGGGCGGCCAGCTCGGCCAGGATATGCGTGGGGCTGGCGTCGAAGATGGCGTGCACGGCGTCCAGGCGCAGGCCGTCGATGTGGTACTCCTCCACCCAGCGACAGGCGGCGGCGCACACGAAGTCGCGCACGGGGCGGCTGTGCGGCCCATCGTAGTTAAAGGCGTCGCCCCAGGGAGTACGGTAACGGTCGGTGAAGTAGTAAGGAGAGAAGGCGCCCAAGTAGTTCCCGTCCGGGCCGAGGTGGTTGTACACCACGTCTAAGATCACGCCCAGACCGAAGGCGTGGGCGGCGTCCACCAGCCGTCGCAGCCCGTCCGGGCCGCCGTAGACGTGGCTGGGGGCGAAGGGGTCCACGCCGTCGTAGCCCCAGTTCCAGCGGCCGGGAAACTCGGCCACCGGCATCAGCTCGATGGCCGTCACGCCCAGGTCACGCAGGCGCGGCAGCTCGGCGATGGCGGCGTCGAACGTGCCCGCCGCCGTGAACGCGCCGACGTGCAGCTCGTAGATCACCAGCCCGTCGCGACGCAGGCCAGGCCAGCCGGCATCCGTCCAGGGGAACGCCGCCGGGTCGACGACCTCGGACGGGCCGTGCGGCCCTTCCGGCTGGAAGCGGGAGGCCGGGTCGGGGAACGGCCCGGCGCCGTCCACCAGGAAGCGGTAGCGGTCACCCGGGCGGGCGCCCGGCACGGTGCGGACGTGATAGCCGTCCGCCGCTGGCTGCAGGGGAAGTCGCCACTCCGCCCCGCCGGACGCCAACACCAGCTCCACCGAGCGTGCCGCGGGCGCCCACACGGTGAAGCGCACACCACCGCCCGGCAGCACCCGAGCGCCGAGGTCGGGCAGTGGCGGGAGCGAGTCCCCCATGAGTGGCCTCCTGGCCCAGGCACCCCGGTGTGCCGGGGTCCGCCCTTGAGTGTACCGGAGCGGGGCGACGGCACGGCAGGTCCCCCCCCTCCAATCCAAGGCTTGTATAGGGTACTGGGGTATCCTATAATGGGGTTACCAACGGTTGTGGAGTGGGGGCGTGGACCCGAGCCGGGAGAAGGAGATCCTCGACCGCCTCAAGCGGATCGAGGGGCAGGTACGCGGTATCCAGCGCATGATCGAGGAGCGACGCGGCTGCGAGCCAGTGGTCACCCAGATCCTGTCTGCCAAGACGGCGCTGGAGCGGGTAGCGGCGGAGGTCGTTGCGACCTCCATCGAGGAATGCCTGCGCGAGCGACCACCGCACCAGGCCCAGCAGGAGATCGCCCGTCTCGTGCGCCTGCTCAGCCGCGCGGGCTAGGGAGGCCACCACACCGGTCGGTCTCGGCGCCGCAGACGGCAGCTCCCCATCCCTGCACGAGGTAGCGAACCAATCATGCGTGTTGACGCATGGCTGACATGTATCACTGCGCCTAACAGGCATCACCGCCAGCGTGGCATCGTGAGGGTGCGCAGCCACCGCACAAGCCGCCCCGGCCCGCTGAGGGCGATAGTCCCGCGGTTCGCGGCCGGTCGGGGGCGGGAAGGAGGAGCTCGATGGACGTGATCCGTATCCGCACCCCAGGGCTGGGCGACACCAGTTACCTGCTCATCCACGCGGGGATGGGGGTGCTGGTGGACCCCCAACGGGACGTGGACCGCTTTTTGGAGGCGGCGCACACGGCGGGCGTCCGCCTGCGGTACGTGCTGGAAACCCACCTTCACAACGATTACGTGTCCGGCGGGCGGGAGGCCGCCCGGCGCAGCGGGGCGGAGCTGGTGCTGCCTGCCGGGGCCGGGGTCGCCTTCCCGCACATCCCCGCCTTTCACCTGGAGGAGTTCGGCGACCGGGGGCTCGTCATCCGCCCGCTGCACACCCCGGGCCACACGCCCGAGCACGTGAGCTACCTGGTGCTGATCGACGGGGCGCCGGTAGCGCTGTTCTCCGGCGGTAGCCTGCTGGTCGGCTCCGCCGGCCGCACCGACCTGCTCGGCCCGGAGCGGGCCCGCCAGCTGGCCGTGTTGCAGTACGGCTCCCTCCAGCGGCTGAGCCGGCTGCCGGAGCAGGTAGCGCTCTTCCCCACCCACGGGGAGGGCTCCTTCTGCACGGTGACGACCGCCGGACGGGAGAGCTCGACCATCGGTGTGGAGCGGCGGGAAAACCCAGCGCTTTCCTACCCGGACGCGCAGACGTTCGCCGACGGACAGCTTGCCGCCCTGGGACCGTTCCCTCGCTATTACGCCCACATGGGCCGCATCAACCTGTTCGGCCCACCGCCCATGCCCGACCGGCCCGTGCCCGAGCTGACGCCCGCACAGGTACGGGCGCTGGCCGGTGCGGCCCACCTCATCGATGGGCGCCCGCGGCAGGAGTTCGCCGCCGGCCACATCCCCGGCGCGCTCGGCATTGAGCTCACGGAGCAGTTCGGCGTGTGGGTGGGCTGGCTGGTGCCCTTCAACGCGCCGCTGGTGCTAGTCCTCAACCCGGGCCAGGACGCGGGCGAGGCCGTCACCCAGCTCGCCCGCATCGGCTATGACGACGTGCGCGGGGTGCTGCGCGGCCTTGATGCCTGGCGGGAGGACGGCCTGCCCCTGGTCTCCTTCCCGTTGGGGACGCCGGCGGAGCTGGCGGCGGCGCTGGCCCGCGGTGAGCGGCCACAGGTGCTGGATGTCCGTGCGCCGGACGAGTGGCGGTCCGGCCACCTGCCCGGCGCGGTGCACCGCTACCTTCCGGACCTGGTCGACGGCGTGCCCTCAGAGCTGGAACCCAACGCGCCGGTGTGGGTGGCCTGCGCCAGCGGCCACCGGGCGGCCATCGCCGCCGGCTTGCTCGAACGCCACGGCTATCGACCGGTGCTGCTCACCGGCGGCGGCATCCCGGACGTCTTGGCCCGGCTGGCCGCCGGGCTGACCGCCGGTTAGGGGCCGCGCGGCCGACGGCCGTGGACAGCACTAACCCACTGATTAGGAGCGACCTCATGGCAACGGAACAGCGCACGCGGTACGGGTTTGGTGTGACCGTGGCTCTGCCTTACGGCGAGGCGGTCGAACGCGTCAAGGCCGCGCTCAAGGAGCAGGGCTTTGGCGTGCTGTGTGAGATCGACGTCAAACAGACCATGAAAGAGAAGCGCGGCGTCGATTTCCGGCCGTACGTGATCCTCGGCGCCTGCAACCCGCCGCTGGCGGAGCAGGCCTTCCAGGCAGAGCCGGACATCGGCCTGCTGCTGCCGTGCAACGTGGTGGTGTACGAGGTGGCGGGCGGCAGCGTGGTGGAGGCCATGGACCCGGTGCCGGTACTGGGCCTGGTGGGCAACCCGGCGCTGGAACCGCTGGCCCGCGAGGTGCGCCGGCGCCTGGAGACGGCCCTCACCCAGGTCGCGGCCGGCTAGGTGACTGGGGCGAGGCCCGGGGACGCGGGTGAGAACGGCGCGCATCCGGCCCACACCAGAGCCGCGGGATTTCGCCGGGGTCTGCCGCCACGCTTGGGGGAACGCCAAGCACTGCACGTCGGCGCTCTGCCGCACCGGTTCCGCGGATTAGAGAGCGGGGCGGGGATGGGTCGGTTTGCCCTGAGGCAGGCGGTCAATGACGGTCGGGTCCGTGCGAGAAGCGAAAACCGAGGTGTGCGGAGGGCGCGATCGGCCGCTCCCCTCACCCCCGGCATCGCTCCCCTAGGCGGGAGTGGGGTGCCCAAAGGGCGGGCGAGGGGCGGCCGGGGGTGAGGGCTCGCTCCGCACCCAGCACTCACCCCGGCGGTCGGGCACCCTCGCGGTAGAAGGTGACGAGCGGTATCATGCTGCCGGCGCATGGCGCCCGCGCGGCCGCGAACCCGCTCCCGTGCTGACCCTCGCCGCCAGCCTCCCCCCGCTCGCGGGAGAGGGGTGGCCGAAGGGCGGGGTGAGGATCTGGAGCTGGGGAGTCAGGGCGCGCACTCAGCACCCAGCACGCGCGGGCAGCCACCGTAGCGCCGTCCTGGAGGAACCGTATGACGTTGAGAAAGGCGGCAGCGATCGCGGGCATCGGTGAGCTCAAGCCGATGCGCCAGTCCGACGGGCGCAGCGCCCTGCACCTGATGGCGGAGGCCGGCCGCCTGGCCATCCTCGACGCCGGCATGACGCCGGGCGAGGTCGACGGCCTGCTGGTGGCACCCCCGCTGCAAGGCGTGCCCGTCACCTTCCCCTCGATCGTCGCCGAGTACCTCGGCCTGCAACCCTCATACTGCGACATTGTGGACCTGGGCGGCGCCTCCGGCGCCGGTCAGGTGTGGCGCGCCGCGGCCGCCATCCAGGCCGGCATGTGCCACACCGTCCTCTGCCTCACCGGTGACGCCCAAGACCCCCAGACGTTTTACCAGCGCGGCGCCACCGTGTGGGGGCTGCCGGCACCGGAGTTCGACCGCCCCTACGGCCCGATGGGCGCCAACTCCGGCTACGCCATGGCCGCCTCCCGCCACATGGCCTTGTACGGCACTACCTCTCGGCAGCTGGCCAAGATCGCCGTCGATCAGCGCACCAACGCCTGCGCCAACCCAGACGCCCTCTTTTACGGCAAGCCCATCACGGTCGACGATGTGCTCAACTCCCGCCTGGTGGTGGATCCGCTGCACTTGTTGGAGATCGTGATGCCGTGCAGCGGCGCCGCCGCCGTGCTGGTGACCAGCCCGGAGCGGGCCAGGCAGGCGCCCCATCCACCGGTGCTGCTGCTCGGCGCCGGTGAGAAGGTGACGCACGCCGCCCCCTACTACGCGCCCGATCTCACCTGCACCGGCATCGCCGCCGCCGCGCGCCAGGCGTTCACCATGGCCGGCGTCACGCCACAGGACATCGACCTCGTGTCCGTCTACGATTGCTACACCATCACCGTGGCGATCACCCTGGAAGACGCCGGGTTCTGCGCCAAGGGCCAGGCGGGACCGTTTGTCGAAGAGCACGACCTGACCTGGAAAGGCGACTTCCCGGTGAACACGCACGGCGGCCAGCTCTCCTTCGGCCAGCCCGGCCTGGCGGGCGGCATGTCCCACGTCACCGAGGCCGTGCGCCAGCTCCGCGGCGAGGCGCACGGCCGTCAGGTGAAGAACTGCGAGCTGGCCTATGTGAACGGCAACGGCGGTGTGCTCAGCGAGGAGGTTTCCCTCATCCTGGCACGGGGCTGAGCGCACCCGAACGCGCCGCACAGCACGTGACATGAAGCGGAGCAGGCGATGACAACGACCGAGTACCAGAAGCCCCTGCCCCGGCCCACCGTGGTCAGCCAGCCGTTCTGGGAGGCGGCCCGCCAGCATCGACTGGTGGTGCAGGAGTGCCGGCGCTGCGGCCACCGCCAGCACTACCCGCGGCCGTTCTGTGTGCGCTGCCTGGGCACCGAGCTGAGCTGGAGGGAGTGCTCCGGCCGGGGCACGGTGTACGCCTTCACCGTCGTGCGGCAGGCGGCCAGCGCAGCCTTCGCCCCGGACATCCCCTACGTGCTGGCCACCGTGGAGCTGGAGGAAGGGCCGCGCCTGGCCACCAACATCGTCGGCTGCCCACCGGAGGCGGTGCGCGTGGGTCTGCCGGTGCAGGCCGTCTTCGAGGACGTGACGCCCGAGGCGACGCTGATCAAGTTCCGCCCCGCCTCCTAGCGCGCCGACCGCCGGCGGGGCCAGTCATCACCCCTCCCCCTGGGTGCGAGAGGGGAAACAGGACGAAAGCCCCTCCCGCACGCGGGAGGGAGCGGCTGAGCGCGGCGAGGCCGGGTGAGGGCCGGGGGTTCAGGTCAACGCTATGGCCCCATGCCGTAGGGCGAGTAGCTCGGCGGCATGGGGTTGGGCATCGGCGCCGGCGTGGGGGTGGATATCGGCGTGACGCCAGGCGTCAGGCGGGGGGTGGGCGGCGCCGGGCTAGGCGGTGGGGGCGTAGCGGCGGGCGTCGCGGTGGCCGTGGCCGCCGGCTGCGGTTGCGGCGCCTCCTCCACGCGGGCCACGTGCCAGACGCCGCCTACGCCCTCACCCGTGGTGTCACCCGGTTGGCCGTCATTGATGTAGAAGTAGAGGGGCCGGCCGTTATAGGCCACCTGCCACCTGCCGTCCGGGCGCTCGATCACCGTGAGGGAGCCGGGCAGGTCCACCGGAGGGATGGGGGCGCCCGCCTCCAGTGTCAGCGGCGGCCAGATCTCGGCGCAGCGGTCCACGCAGTTGCTCACGCCCGGCTCGTCCCGATCGAACACGTACAGCGTCATGCCGTTGGTGCCGGTGAGCACCGGCCCGAACTCGCCGATGTGGGCGATCAGCACCGTCGCGGCCGGCTGCGCCCGGCCCGGCACCGTCCGGATGGAGGCGTACAAGCCGAGGAGGAGCGCCGCCACGAGCGGCACGAGCAGCACCCGCGTTCGTCCTGTCCCGGTTCGCATCGAGCACCTACCTTTCCAGGACCCCCTTCCCCTCCGGTCCCGCTCACTATACGACGGTCCCTCCGCCTGGGATTGGGCCCCCGGCCGCAAACTCGGTACGATGGTGGTCGGTGAGCGAACCATCACCCCTGGCCTGTTTACGAGTGCTGCGTGTTGAGCGCCGAGTGCGGTGGGGCTCCCCGCTCAGCACGCGGCACGCGGCACGCGCTGGCGCGCCGCACGGTGATGGCGGGAGAAGAGCGATGACGGTCAAGCTGCCCTTCCTAGCCCCGAAGGTGGCGGTGCTGGAGTTGTACGGCACGCTCGGTGGCGCCATTCGCACGCAGCAGTACGTGCCGGCCATCAAGGCCCTGCGTGAGAGCCGGCGCGTGCGCGCTGTGGTACTGGACATCGATTCCCCTGGCGGCTCGGCCACCGTGGCCGATTACCTGCACAGCGAATTGAAGAAGCTGGCGGCGAAGAAACCGGTGGTCTCCTTTATCCGCGGGCTGGGCGCCTCCGGCGGCTACTTCCTGGCGGTGGCCGGTACGCGCATCATCGCCACCCGCGCCAGCTTGGTGGGCAGCATCGGGGTGATCACCATCCGGCCGGTGGCGCAGGATCTGTTGCACAAGATCGGCGTGCGCGTTGCCGTGGCCAAAAGCGGGCCGCTCAAAGGCATGGGGCTGCCGTTCGTGGATATCACGGAGGAGGAGCGTCAGAAGGACGAGCGCATGGTGCAGCAGTTCTTCGCACACTTCCTCACCGTGGTGGCCGAGGGGCGGCGGGTGCCCGTCGAGCGGGTGCGCGAGTGGGCCACGGGCGAGGTGTTCTGGGGCAGTGAGGCGCTGGAGAAGGGCCTGGTGGACGAGCTGGGCGACCTCGACCGCGCCACGGCCCTGGCCGCAGAGCTGGCCCGCATCCCCGAGCGTGTGACGCGTGTGCGCCCACGCCGCAACCCGGTGCTGGCCCGGCTCACGGGGCAGTTCGCCGAGGCCCTGGTGCGCTCCGCCGCCGCCGAGATCGAGCGCCAGCTCACCACCCGCATCGAGTACCGGTGGCGCGGCCACTGAGGCTCAGCCGCACCTCGTTCCTCTTGTCCCTTTCCAGTGACGGGAGGGATAGTTGCCGGCCTCGTTGCCCAAGCCGCGGGAGAAGGCAACGGCGCTGGCGTGGGGGTTCACTCGCGGCTTCTGGGGAGATGTGCAGTAGGTGCTGCACCGCGGTCTTCTCGCTGATAGTCAGCACCGCCACGAGCTACCGGGTGGACTGCCCCGCAGCCGCTACGCACGGGACTTGTGCCTCGGGTGGGGGATTCCCTCTCCCGCATGTGGGAGAGGGTACCGAGCGCAGCGGGGCGGGTGAGGGTGAGCTGGGGTGCAACCGACGGCTACCGCCCCGCATGGGGCCAGCCGCGCCCGTCACCCTCGGCCTGAGCGGCGGAGTCCGTCCTGGGCACCGATGTGTCTTAAGGGCACCCCGCCTATCATAGATACCGGGCCAGACGAGAGGGGAATGCGAGGTACTGCGCACTGCGTGCGGTGTGGGCGCTCTCCGCTCAGCACTCAGCACCCGGCACGCGGCGCGCGGAGGTGAGGCGGGTATGCCGGCAACGGTGGTGATCGGGGGACAGTGGGGTGACGAAGGGAAGGGGCGGATCGTCGATCTGCTCGCCCGCAACGCGCACGTGGTGGCCCGCTACTCGGCCGGTAACAACGCCGGGCATACCGTGATCAACGAGCGCGGCGAGTTCGCCTTGCGCCTGGTGCCCGCCGGCATCTTCTACGGCGATAAAGCGTGTGTCATCGGCAACGGCTGCGCCGTCGACCCGGCCGTCTTGCTCCAGGAGATCGAGACGCTGGAAGCGCGCGGCATCTCCACCGAGCGCCTGCACCTCTCCGACCGCGCGCACGTGATCATGCCCTGGCACCCGCTCATCGACCAGGCCGACGAGCGCCTGCGCGGGGCCCAGGCCATCGGCACCACCGGCCGCGGCGTCGGCCCCGCGTTCGTGGATAAGGTGGGCCGCGCCGGCATCCGCATCGCCGACCTCGTGGACGCCGTGGCGTTCAAGGAGCGGCTGCGCGTCCTGCTGGAGTACAAGAACCGAGTGCTGGAGCGGCTGTACGACCTGCCGCCGCTGTCGTTCGACGAGGTGTACGCACGCTACCGCGAGTACGGCGAGCGGCTGGCGCCCTACGTGACGGACACCGCGCTGCTGGTGCAGGCGGCCCTCGACCGGGGCGAGGAGGTGCTGCTAGAAGGGGCGCAGGGGGCCCTCCTGGACTTGGACTTCGGCACCTACGAATTCGTCACCTCCTCGGTGCCCTCCTCTACCGCCGCCGGCGCGGCGCTCGGGGTTGGCATCGGCCCGCACGAGATCCGGCGGGTGGTGGGCGTGTACAAGGCCTACACCACCCGCGTGGGCAACGGCCCCATGCCGACCGAGCTCTTCGACGAGGAGGGGGAGCGCCTGCGCCAGCGCGGCTGGGAGTACGGCACCGTCACCGGCCGCCCGCGCCGCTGCGGCTGGTTCGACGCCGTGGCCGCCCGCTACACCGCCCGCCTCAACGGCGTCACCAGCGCCGTGGTCAGCCGGCTCGACATCCTGGACGCCTTCCCCACCGTGCGCATCTGCACCGCCTACCGGGTAGACGGGGCGGAGCTGACCGCATTTCCGGCCAGCAGCACCGTGCTGGCCCGCTGCACGCCGGTGTACGAGGACTGGCCCGGCTGGCTGCAACCGACCAGCGAGGTGCGTCGCTTCGAGGACCTGCCGCCGGCAGCGCAGGCCTATGTACGCCGCATCGGCGAGCTGCTCGGCTGCCCGGTAGACATCATCTCCGTCGGCCCCGCGCGCGAGCAGGCCATCCAGGTACGGCCGATCCTGTGAGTGCGGACGGCCCTCACCACCAGCCCCTCTCCCCCGGCCCGCTGTGGAAATCGGTACCAGGACTCAGCGGGCCGGGGGAGAGGGGTGCCCGAAAGGCGGGGTGAGGGTTCACCGGAGAAGCGGATGACCGGAATCCTGCCGGCCGGCACGGAGTACCTGGCCCGGCTGCGGGCGCAGGGGCTCCAGGAGCATGCCCGCACCTTCGACCTCGTGCTGCGCATCGCGCAGGCGGTCCAGGCGGCGGGCGGGCGCGCGCTGCTGGTGGGCGGCTGCGTGCGCGACATGCTGCTCGGCCGGGTGCCGAAAGACTACGACCTCGAGGTCTACGGCCTAGCGCCCGAGCGCCTCCGCAAGCTGGCGCGCCGTTTCGGCACCGTCTCTGAGGTCGGCGTCGCCTTCGGCATCCTCAAGCTGCGCTCGCCCGAGGGGGTGGAGATCGACCTCTCCTTGCCCCGGCGCGACTCCAAGATCGGCCCCGGCCACCGCGGCTTCGCCGTGCGCACCGACCCCTTCATGCGCGTAGAAGATGCCTGCCGCCGGCGCGACTTCACCATCAACGCCATGGCCGCCGATCCCATTACCGGCGAGCTGTTTGACCCGTTCGGGGGCTACCGCGACCTCCAGGCCCGCGTGCTGCGCGTGACCGACGCGGAGCGCTTCGGCGATGACCCCCTGCGCGTGATGCGTGGCCTCCAGTTCGCGGCGCGCTTCGGCCTCACCGCCGATGCGGAGAGCAAACGGGTCATGCGGGCCATGGTGCCCAGCCTGCGCGAGCTGCCCAAGGAGCGCTTTCTGGACGAGTGGCGCAAGTTGCTCCTGCAGGCGCCGGCGCCGTCCGTCGGGCTGCGCCTGGGCATGGAGCTGGGCGTCTTTCACGCCCTGTACCCCCAGTTCGCGGCGCTGCCGGAGACGCCCCAGGACCCCACCTGGCACCCGGAAGGGGACGTGTGGACGCATACACTGCTGACGGTAGACCAGGCGGCGGCGATTCGCGACCGGGACCAGCTCTCGGACGAGGCAGCCCTCGTGCTCCTCTTGGCCGCCCTCTGCCACGACTTAGGCAAGCCGGCTACCACGGCCGTGCGGGACGGGCGCATCACCTCCCGCGGGCACGAGGCGGCGGGCGTGGAGCCCGCGGACCGCTTCTTAGAGCAGATCGGGGTGGACCTGCGCACACGTGAGAAGGTCACGCGCCTGGTGGCCGAGCATACGTGGCCGCGGCGCAGCTACCGGGCCGAGACGGAACGGGGTGAGCGCGTGCGCGATGGCGCCATCCGTCGCCTGGCCGCCCGCCTGGTCCCGGCCACCATCGCCGAGCTGGTGCTGGTGGCCGAGGCGGACCACGCCGGCCGCGGCTTCTTTCGTGACGCGGCCACCGGCCGGCTCGCCTTGCCCGAGCGCTTCCCGGCCGGCGAGTGGCTGCGGGCGCGCGCCGCCGCCCTGGACGTGCTCCACGGCCCCCCCGCCGACGTGATCCGCGGCCAGGACCTGCTGGCGCTGGGCCTCACACCCGGCCCCGCCTTCGGTGCTATCATCCGCGCCGCCAACCGCCTGCGCGACGAGCGGGAGTTCACCCGCGAGCAGATTCTCGCCCACCTCGCCGGCGTCCGCGACGCCGAGCAGGCGCTGTCCCGCCTGGAGGCGCTGCTCGAGCGAGGAGCGAGACAGGAATGAAATGTAGAGAAGTGACCTCGGCTCTCGCTCTTCGCCAGACGGGGGATTAGGGCCCGAGCGGGTCGAAGGGCGCGCTGGGTGGCTGAGGTACCGGCGGCTTATCGCCCTGGCGCCAGACGCGCACGTGCACGCCGTGCCGCTGGCGCAGGGCCCACACCCGTTCCACGAGAGCGCGACGGCGCGCCGCGGGCAGGTCCATCAAGTGGTACCAGCGCGTGTGCGGCATACCATGACGGGAGCAGGTGCTGCCGCGCGTGCGGCTCTCTCCCTCCTTGTCGAGCTGGCGCTGGAGGGCATCACAAACCGCGTCGACCACCGCGTCGGGGAAGCGCGGTGCCGTCGGGTCACCCAGAAACACATGGCGCGGGTCGTGGAACCAGCGACAGGCTTCGGTGACGATCTCCGCCACCTCCACGGCGACGGCCAGCGGTACCTCTTCATACGGGCGCAGGTGCCAGGCCTGGGCGAAGAAGCGATCGGTGGAGTAGTACGGCCGCTCGGGCGCGTGCTCCTGCATCGGTGGTCCTCCATGGCGTGGTCCGGGCGTGAGGGGAAGCGCCGGCGCTTCCCCCTCACGCACCGGCTTAGAACCCGTACGCCTGGAGCGCGGCAAAGGCATCGTAGGCCAGGCTGCGCCGTTGGGTGTCGCACAGTTCGGTGGGCTGGACGAACTCCTCCACCCGCGTCACCGGCGCGGTGCGCACCGTCGCGCTCGTCTTCACAGTAACGGCCATCTCCCTCACCTCCTCTCTGTTTGGCGTTGGTGTCAGGGGTCCGGCGGCTCGCCGCGGCGCCAGGCGGCGAAGCGGCGATACGAGCCGGTACTGTCGGGCTCGTCCTCCAACAAGGGAATCCGGAGCGCGAGCTCCTCCAGCGCGCGAAACACCCGCAGCAGCAAGGCAGTGGCACCCTGGTAGGCAGTCCGCGGTACGTTGTAATCGATGCACTCCAGCTCACCAGCCGTAAGGTCCAGCGTCACCGCCGGTGGCGGTTCAGCCCCCTCGAAGGCCAGCAGGGCGGAACGCACTTTGGCCAGCAGGCTGAGCGCGTGCCACGGTTCGGCCGATTCGTGCCGACCGGAGAAACCGGCCAGCGCTGCCTGCAGGCAATCGTGGATCGCCCAGGCGTCGGTGCGATCGACGGGCAACGGTCGCGTGTCCACCGGATGTCTCCCGCTCCGGCCGGCGGCCGGCCGCCGGTCCGAGGTCACTGCGCCCACAGCGTAGGGCGGCGCGGGTCGCCCGTATATCACCCAAAGGGATAGCTTCCGCAACGGCCGCCCCTCACTCTGCGCGGTGCCGAGCGCGAGCACTACGCGCCAGGGCCGGAAATTGCCCGAACTGAGGAGTAGAAGCTAGCGGTCACGGCGCGCGAGAATGGGACAAAAGCCCCGGCGCGGACGGGGCTCTCACCGTGTGGAGGCACCGCCGTCATGGCGACGACGACCGAGTCCAAGTTCATCTACCGGTTCGAGGAAGGCGACGCCACCATGCGCGACCTGCTCGGCGGCAAGGGCGCCGGCCTGGCCGAGATGACGCGCCTGGGCCTGCCCGTGCCGCCCGGCTTCACCATCACCACCGCTGCCTGCCGCGAGTACTACCAGCGCGGCCGGCAGGTGCCGGAGGGGTTCTGGGAGGAGGTGCGCGAGTACCTGGCCGACCTCGAACGCAAAACCGGCAAGAAGCTGGGTGACCCCAATAACCCGCTCCTGGTGTCCGTCCGCTCCGGTGCCAAGTTCTCGATGCCGGGCATGATGGACACCATCCTCAACCTCGGCCTGAACGACGAGACCGTCAAGGGCCTGGCCCGCCTGACCAACGACGAGCGCTTCGCCTACGACGCCTACCGCCGCTTCCTGCAGATGTTCGGCAAGGTGGTGCTGGGCGTCAACGCCGAGCGCTATGAGGAGGCGATCGAGCGGGCCAAGCAGAAGACGGGGGCCAAATCGGACGCGGAGCTGCCGGCTGCGGCGCTCAAGGAGCTGGTCGAAGAGTTCAAGGCGATCACACGCCGCGAGGCCGGGCGGGAGGTGCCGCAGGACGCCTGGGAACAGCTCAAGGCGGCCATCCTGGCCGTGTTCGAGTCCTGGAACAACCCGCGCGCCGTCACCTACCGCACCTTCAACCGCATTCCCCACGACCTGGGCACCGCCGTCAACGTCGTGGCCATGGTGTTCGGCAACATGGGCCCGGACTCCGGCTCCGGCGTGGCCTTCACCCGCGACCCCGCCACCGGCGAGAAGGTGCTGTACGGCGAGTACCTGCCCAACGCCCAGGGCGAGGACGTGGTGGCCGGCATCCGCACGCCGCTCAAGATCGCCCAGCTCAAGGAGCAGCAGCCGGAGCTCTATGCCCAGCTCGCCGAGATCGCGGAGCGGCTGGAGCGCCACTACCGCGACGCCCAGGACATCGAGTTCACGGTGGAGCGGGGCAAGCTGTACATCCTGCAGACGCGCGCCGCCAAGCGCACCGGCCCGGCCGCCGTCAAAATGGCCGTGGACATGGTCCACGAGGGGCTCATCACCCAGGAAGAGGCCCTGCGGCGCGTGAGCGCGGGCGACATCGTGCAGCTCCTCCTGCCGCGCTTCGTGCCTGCGGCACGCGAGCGGGCCGAGGCGGAGGGGCGGCGCATCGCTAAAGGGCTGGCCGCCTCGCCCGGCGCCGCCTCCGGCAAGGTGGTGTTCGACGCCGACCGCGCCGTGGAGCTGGCCGATCGCGGTGAGCGCGTCATCTTGGTGCGCCCGGAGACCAACCCCGACGACGTACACGGCATCATCAAGGCGGTGGGCGTGCTCACCAGCCGCGGCGGCATCACCAGCCACGCGGCCGTGGTCACGCGCGGTCTGGGCAAGCCGTGCATCGTGGGCGCGGGCGAGATCGCCGTGGACCCCGAAGCCCGGCGCTTCACGGTGGACGGGCGCGTGGTGCAAGAGGGCGACGTCATCTCCATCGACGGCGGCACCGGTGACGTGTTCCTCGGTGAAATCGAGGCGGTGCAGCAGAAACTCACCGACAGCCCCGAGCTGATGCAGCTTCTGTCCTGGGCGGACGCGGTGCGGCGGCTGGAGGTGTGGGCCAACGCCGACTACCCGGCGGACGCCGCCCAGGCCCTGGCCCACGGCGCGCAGGGCATCGGGCTGTGCCGCACCGAGCACATGTTCTTCGAGACGGACCGCCTGCCGCACATGCAGGAGATGCTGATCGTGGCGCCCGAGGCGGCGCGCCTGGCGAGCGCCGACCCGGCGACACAGGCCGCCTCTCCTGCCTGGCAACGCTACCAGGAGGCGCTGGCCCGCCTGGAGGCGTTCCAGACGGCCGACTTCACCGGCATCCTGGAGACCATGGCCGGCAAGCCGGTGATCATCCGCCTGTTGGACGCCCCCCTGCACGAGTTCCTCAAGCCGCGCGAGGAGGCGTTGGAGCGGGAGATCGAGCAGCTCCGCGCCGCGGGCGCACCGGTCGACGCGATCGCCGAAAAGGAGCAGGAGCTGCACCGCGTGCAGCGCCTGCACGAGGCCAACCCCATGCTTGGCCATCGCGGCTGCCGCGTGGGCATCACCTTCCCCGGCCTGTACGAGATGCAGGCGCGCGCCATCACCACCGCCGCCATCGCCCTCAAGAAGCGGGGCGTGGACGCCCGCCCGGAGATCATGATCCCGCTCGTCTCCCACGCCAACGAGCTGCGCGTGCTGCGCGACCGGCTGGTGCCGCTGGTGGAGGGGATGATCCGCGAGGCCGGCGTGGACCTGCGCGTGCCGTTCGGCACCATGATCGAGACGCCGCGCGCCGCCCTCACCGCGGGCGAGGTGGCCGAGGTGGCCGAATTCTTCTCCTTCGGCTCCAATGACCTGACGCAGATGACCTTCGCCTTCTCGCGCGATGACGCCGAGGAGAAGTTCCTGGCCGACTACCTGGAACAGGGCATCCTGCCCGCCAACCCCTTCGCCGAGCTGGACCGGGACGGCGTCGGCCGCCTCATCCGCCTGGCCACGGAGGAGGGGCGGCGCACGCGCCCGAACCTCTCCGTCGGCATCTGCGGCGAGCACGGTGGTGACCCGGCCTCGGTGGTGTTCTGCCACCACGCCGGGCTGAACTACGTCTCCTGCTCGCCCTTCCGCGTGCCCGTAGCGCGCCTAGCCGCGGCCCAGGCCGCCCTGGGCCTGAGCGAGCGGGATGTGTAGCGGCGACGAACGCGGTCGGCCCGACCGAGGCCGGGCCGACCGCTTGCCTGTGGCGGGCCTGCTGCGTTACAACCTGGCAAAGCAGCACACGGGAGCAGCAACATGGCTCGGCCACGTCTCCTCGTCACGCTCTCCCTTCCCGAGGACATCCGCGCCCAGCTCGAGGCCGCCTGCGAGCTGGTCACCATCCCCGGCGGCGGGCGGCCCTCCCGCGCGCAGCTCCAGGAGCTCTTGCCCACCGTGGACGGCATCCTCACCAGCAGCCAGGTGCCCATCGACAACGACCTCATCGACCGCTGCCCGCGCCTTAAGGTCATCTCCAACAACAGCGTCGGCTACGACAACGTCGATATCCCGCACGCCACCCGCCGCGGGGTGCTGGTGTGCCACACCCCTGGCGTGCTGAGCGGCGCTGTGGCGGACATCACCTTCTGGCTGATCATCGAGCTGGCCCGCCGCCTGCGCGCCGCCGACCAGCACGTACGCTCTGGCGCCTGGCTTAAGGGTCCGCCGCCGCTGGGCGTGGACATCCGCGGTAAAACGCTCGGGATCATCGGCTTCGGGCGCATCGGCCACGTGGTGGCGCGCACCGCCCAGGGCTTCGATATGCGCGTGATCTACTACGACCCGGTGCGCGACCCACAGGCGGAGGCATCGGGGTTGGCGACGTATCGCGAGCGCGACGACGTCTTCCGCGAGGCGGACTTCCTCACCGTACACTGCTACCTGGACGAGACCACCCGCCGCTCCATCGGCATGCGCGAGTTTCAACTCATGAAGCCCACCGCCTTCTTCATCAACACGGCGCGCGGGGCGATCGTGGACCAGGATGCGCTGGTGGAGGCGCTCCAGCGCGGTGAGATCGCGGGCGCCGGCCTGGACGTGATGGTGCCCGAGCCGCTGGACCCGTCACATCCCCTGTGCGCGCTGCCCAACGTGGTGCTGCTGCCGCACGTGGGCAGCGCCACCGTGGAGACGCGGCGGGCGATGATCGAGCTGGCAGCGCGCAACACCATCGCCGCCCTCACCGGCGGCACCCCCGAGGCGATGGTCAACCCGGAGGCGCTGGCCCACCGCGTGCCGGCCTGAACCCCTCCCTGCGCTCTGGCCCTCACCCCGACCCCCCTCTCCCGCTTGAGCACGGGAGAGGGGGAGAACGAAAGCCCTCTCCCGGACGCGGGAGAGGGTGGCGAGCCGCAGGCGAGCCGGGTGAGGGCCTTCGGGGTGAGGACCCGCCGCGCTTTTGTTACACGATTGATACATTGTACCCTGCTCATGCAATCAACACGCAATGCGGGGGACGGGCGTGGGCAGGGTGTGGCTTCTTGCCCTCGTGCTGGTGCTGGGCTGGTGCGGTCGCGGCAACGTCGCGGGGGCGCATCCGGTTGGGCCGGCGGCACCGCCGGAGGTGCTGGCGCTTGAGCCGTGGACGCCGGAGCTGGCCCTGCTGCGCTGGCGCCCGCAGCCGCACACGGATGTCCGCCTGTGTGTGTTCGCCGACTACGCTCTGAGGAACGCGCTGGTCTGCTTCGCCATCGGTGCCGGCGGCACGTGGCCCGTCGGCGTGCCGCTGGAGGACGGTGGGCTTTCCTACTTCACCCTGCAGGCCTGCCGCGAGGACGGCTGCAGCGAGCCGGTGCGGGCCGGCGCGGTCGGCCGACGGGCGCAGGGCGGTCTCGACGTCTACGCCACGGCGCTGCCGCTGCCGGATGGGCGGGTGCGGCTCAGCGCCTACCTGCGTGCCGGCCGGGCGGAGGTGCGCTACTACCGCGCCGCCGCCGGCACCGCCGCCCGCCTCGATGCTCTCTGCCCGAACCTGGCGGCGGGCGAAATCTGTGGCGCGGCGGACGTGCCGGTAGCCGGCGCGCTCGTTGGGGTGGGCGCAGCCCGCCTGGACGGTGAGGAGCTGGGGCTCACCGTCCAGGTGCGGGAGGCGCCCACGGTGTACTTCCTGTTTGACGACGGCACGGGCATCGTCACCGGCGGGCGCTACCTGATGCAGCGCATCCTGGACGAGTACGGGGTCAAGGGCACGTTCTTCCTCACCGGCCGCGCCATGCGCACCTACCCGGAGGCGGTGCGTGCCCTGGTGGCGGCCGGCCACCGCGTGGGCAACCACACCTGGAACCACCCCTTTCTCACCCGCCTGAGCGACGCCGCCATCGCCGCCGAGCTGGACCAGACCGAGCAGCAGTACCATGCCCTCGTGCCCGGCGGCACGCTGCGCCCCTGTTTCCGCGCCCCCAACGGCGACCTCAACCCGCGCGTGCTGGCGGTGGTGGACGGACGCGGCTACCGCCAGGTCGCGCAGACGGTGAGCAGCTTCGACTGGATGGGTATCCCGGCGGGGCGGATCGTGGCGAACGTGCTGGCCGGCGTGCGCGACGGCGCCCTGGTCTCGTTCCACACCCAGGAGCCGCAGACCGCCATCGCCCTGCGGACGCTCATCCCCCTGCTCCTGGCTGACGGCTACCGCTTCGGCCTGGCCTGCTGACGGCAAACGCGGCGTCGTCCCATCGCCCTTGCCGGTGGCGTGCCGGCCGCCCACCATAGACCGCAACGGGCGCGGAGTGTGCCGGTGCGCAACCGCCTCTTTCTCCCCCTTTGCCTGCTCATCCTGGTCAACCAGCTCGGCTTTGGCCTGATCACGCCGGTGCTTCCCGCCTACGCGCGCAGTTTCGGGCTGAGCGCCGGCGCGGTGGGGCTGGTGATCGGCGTGTACGGGCTGGCGCGGTTTCTGGCCAACGTGCCGGCCGGTCAGCTGGCCGAGCGCCGGGGGCGCAAGCCGGTGCTGATCCTGGGCACGGCGATCACCACCGTGGCCTCGGCGCTCATGGCCACCGCCGGCAGCCTGCCGGAGTTGCTCCTCTATCGGCTGCTGGCCGGGTTCGGGGCCGCCACCGTCCTCACCGGCGGGCAGGTGATGGTGGGCGACCTGGCGACGCCCGAGAACCGCGGGCGGATGATGAGCCTCTACCAGGGCTTCTTCCTGGTCGGCGTGGGCCTGGGCCCCACGCCCGGCGGGCTGCTGGCCGACCACTTCGGCCTGCACGCGCCGTTTGTGGCCTACGCGGTGTTCTCCGGCCTGGCGTGCCTGGTGGCCCTGTTCGTCATCCGTGAGACCAAGCCGCGCGACGCGGTGCGCGTGGCGGCGCCGGACCCGGCGGTTCGGCCGGAGGGGTCCCGCGCCGTGGTGTGGAGCGCGCCGTTCCTGCTCGTCGGGCTGGTCTCCTTCGTGCAGTTCTTCGCCCGCACGGGCGCCTTCTTCACCGTGGTGCCGCTCCTGGGCAAGGACCGCCTGGGGCTGAGCGATGCGCAGATCGGCTACACGCAAACGCTCGCGCAGGCGGTCAACCTGGCCGTGCTCTACCACGCCGGCCTGCTCGCCGACCGGCTGGGGCGCAAGCGGGTGATCGTGCCGGCCACGCTGGTGTGTGGCCTGGCGCTCGCCCTGTTCGCGCTGAGCGGCGGCTACGCCGTCTACCTGCTCAGCGCCTTCGTGTGGGGGCTGGGCTCCGGCTTCGCCGGGCCGTCGCCGGCGGCCTACGTGGCCGACCTGGCGCCGCCGGCCTTGCGCGGCCGGGTGTTCGGCGCTTACCGCTCCCTGGCGGACAGCGGCTACATCGTGGGGCCGATCCTGCTGGGCTGGCTGGCCGGGGTGGGCGGTTATGGCCTGCCGCTCCTGCTCACGGCCGCCCTGTTCCTGCTCTCGGGCGCCCTGTTCGGGCTGGCCGCGCCGGAGCTGGCCCTGCGCGCCGGCCGCCCTCAGCCCAGCGCCCAGTCCGGCAGGCGGGCGTCCGGCACGCTGTCGTAGTGGGGCACGTAGGGCTTGAGGTCCAGCACCGGCGTGCGGTCGGCGGCGTCCAGGCCGCGCACGCGCACCACCGCCCCCGCGATCCCCTCCAGGCGGACGACGGACACGCCGATGGGGTTGGGCCGGTGGTGGGTGCGCAGGGCCAGCACGCCGCGCGCGGGCAGTCGCGGGTCGCCGGCCGGGTGCACGCGCGTCAGGCGTCGCTCCGCCTCCGTGACGCGGTCCAGCCAGCAGACGACGATCACGTGGCTGAAGCCGGCCAGGCCGTCCAGGGCCGCGGCCAGCTCGGGGCGGAGCACGATGGCCGAGCGCACGCCGGACCAGTCGTGGCGGCGCGGGTCGGTGACGTCGTTGCGCACCCAGCCGATGGGCTCCACCGGGATGGGCGGCAGGCCGGGGAAGGGCTCCGGCCGGTGCCGGCCGGTGAGGCGACGGAGCGGGTCAACGCGCATGGCGGCCCCCGGCGGCCCCGGCTACCGCCGGGGCGCGTACATGATCAGGGCGACGCCGAGCAGGCACAGGACGGCGCCCAGGAGGTCCAAGCGGTCCGCCGGCGTGCGGTCCACCAGCCATCCCCAGAGCAACGAGGCCACCACGAACACCCCCCCGTAGGCGGCGTAGACGCGGCCGAAGTGCGCCGGCTGCAGGGTGGGGACCACGCCGTACAGAAACAGCACTAACCCGCCCAGCGCGCCCAGCGCGACGCCGCGACCGTTACGCAGCCATAACCAGACCAGGTACCCGCCGCCGATCTCCAGCAGGGCGGCCAGGGCGAACAGCAGGAGCGAGCGGGCGACCGCAGTGGGTGGCATTCGTGCAACCGTACCGGGAAAACCCCGGTCAGGGGCCGACCTCCATCACGACACCGGGCGGGACCGGCCATCAGGCGGCTGCTCCACGAGCGTGAGCGGCGCCGGCAAGTGGCGGATGAAGCGGTCGATTAGGGCGATGAGGCGGTCCAGGCGCCGCACGTAGTCCCGCACGCGGGCCGTTTCGTCCGCGTCCGGCGGCAGGCGTGCGGCCAGCACCTCCCGCACGGCGGCCATCTCCGGCGAGTCCAGGCCGAAGACCACCCGCGTGAACTCCACCAGGTCGCCCAGCCACAGCTTGTAGCGGGGGGTGTCGGGCGTGAGGGCGCGCAGCCACACCGCGCGCCCGCGCAGCTCCTCCAGGTGCAGCCGGGCATGGGCCGGGTCCATCTTCGCCTCCCGCCTGTGACGTCCGCACCCCATCCGAGGGCAACGCGGCTCGGGTCCCGGTATCGCGGCCGGCCTACCCGCTCCCACAGGGCACCGCTTACCCCGCGCACCGCAGCCGTCGGCTACCCCACCGTCTGGGCGGCGAGCTGCTCGAGCAGCCGACTCAGGTATGGCTCGGCACGACTGAGCCGGGCGCGGATGCCCCACTCACCGTGGATGCCAAGGGTCATGTTGTCGAAGGCGCCGCGCTGGTCCGGGGTGCGGCCCCGCTCATAGACGATGGTGGCGAACCCAGCCGGCTCGGGCGCGCCCCGTCCGTAGATCGTCTCCAGCGCCTGCACCGTCTCGTCTGCCCACAGCCAATAATCGAACGGGTTGGGGCCGGTGGCCCGCAAGCGCTGGATCTTCTGCACCTGGTCCGCGATGATCGCCCTCGCCTTGTCGCGTGCTGCCTCGTGCATCGGTGCAGCCCCCTCCCCTCAGGGTACGACCCGCGCGCCAAGGGGCAAGTCCGACCCTCAGCGCGGGAAGGCCTCGCGCACGCCCCCGTCCACGGCCAGGGCGGCGCCGGTGGTCTTGGCCGCGCGGTCGGAAGCGAGAAACAGGGTGGCCTCGGCCACGTCCTCCGGCAGCACGCGCACCTTGAGCAGGTTGCGCTGGCGGTAAAACTCCTCCAGCTCCTCCGGCGCGATCCCGTGCGCCGCCGCCCGCCCGGCGCGCAACTCCGGCGAGAACAGCCCCGAGCCCTCGAACACCGCGTCCGGGTGGATCATGTTGGCGCGCACCCCGATCTCCGCCCCCTCGATGGCCACGATGCGCGCCAGTTGCGCCTCCGCCGCCTTGGCCGCCGAGTAGGCGGCGAAGTCCTTGCCCGGCGCCGGCACGTTCTTCGAGGCGATAAACACGAAGCTGCCGCCCAGCCCCTGGCGACGCATCAGCCGCAGCGCCTCCCGCGCCACCAGGAAGTGGCCGGTGGCGTTCACCGCCAGGCTGCGCTGCCACATGGCCAGGTCCATGCGCTCGATGGGCGCCGCCTCGGCGATGCCGGCGTTGGACACCACGATGTCCACCCCGCCGTAGGCCAGCGCCGCCGCGCGGAAGGCGCGGCACACCGCCGCCTCGTCGGTCACGTCCAGCGCCACCGCCGTGGCGCGGCCGGCACCGTGCCGGGCCTCGATCGCCGCCGCCACCTCGGCCGCCGCCGCGCCGTTCAGGTCCGTCACCACCACGTGCGCGCCGGCGGTGGCGAACCGCTCGGCGATGGCGCGACCGATGCCGCGGCCGGCGCCGGTGATGAAAGCCACGCGCCGGGCCAGCTCCTGCTCCGGCGGCAGCAGCGTCAGCTTGTACAGCTCCAGTGGCCAGTACTCGGCGCCGAAGGCATCCTCTTCAGAGAGCGACTCGTACTCGGCCAGGGCCGAGGCGCCGGCCATCACGCTGATGGTGTGGTGATAGATATCGCCGGAGATGCGCGCCGCGCGGGCGTCGCGCCCCGCCGTCCACATGCCGACGCCCGGCACCAGGATCACGCGCGGGAAGGGGTCGAGCAGGGGGTAGCCCTCGCGGTTGTGGCGGGCCACGTAGGCGCGGTACTCCTCCGCGTAGCGGGCCAGCCCCTCCCGCGCCGCCCGGCACAGCGCCTCCACGTCCGTGGGGTCCGGCACCTCCAGCCAGAGCGGCAGCCGCTTGGTGTTGAGCAGGTGGTCCGGCGTGGCCGGGCCGACTTGCGACAACGCCGGCGCCTTCTCGGATTCCAGGAAGGCGAGCACGTCCTCGCTGTCGTCGAAGCGCAGCACGGCCCGCTTCTCGGCGCTGAGCGCGCCGCGGATAGCCGGCGCCACCTGGGCGGCCACGGCGCGCCGCTCCTCCGGCGGCAGGGCGGGACGGCGCACCGCGCCGAACACGCGCCGACCCCGCGCGGCGGCCTGCACGTACTCCTCCGCCTTGCTCACCAGGGCGATGTGCGTCTCGTAGCTCTCGCGGCAATCTCTGCCCCAGGTGATGAGCCCGTGCTTCATCAGCACCACGCCGCGCAGGCCGGGGGTGCGCTCGTAGACCTGGGCCACCTCCTTGGAGAGGCGGAAGCCGGGTCGGATGTACGGGATCATGGCCACGTCCCGGCCAAAGCAGCGGCGCACGTGCAGATCACCGTCGCAGTTATTCGTGAGCATGAGGATGGCGTCGGCGTGGGAGTGGGCAACGCTGGCCTGCGGGATCCAGGCGTGCAGCAGCGTTTCTATAGAAGGGCGGGGTGAATCCGGCTCCATGAGGGTGTGGCGCAGGTAGGCCATCATCTCCTCGTCGGACATGTCATCCCGGTCCAGCAGGGCGCGCACGTCCTCCAGGCGCACGCCGGGGAAGTCCCGGCGCTGGATGGACTTCATGTCCGAGCCGGAGCCCTTGACGCGCAGCACCTCCACGGGACGGCCGCGGAAGTCCGTCTCCATACGCTTGAGCGAGGTGTTACCGCCGCCCCACACCACGAGGGTGTCGTCCGCGCCGATCAGGCGGGAGGTGTAGACGAGCAGGTCGAGGTCATCGAGGCCCGTGGCCTCGGCGTCGGACCACCGGCTGTGCATGGGCACGCTCCCCCAGGTCATCTGCCGCTATGGTAGCGGCGCGCCGGGACCCAGCAGAAGCGGGGCATAGTGCAGCATCGCCGTTGACCACAGGATGGCTCCCGCCTAGCATGGCGGCAAGCCAGCCCCCAGTGCCCCGCAGCACGACGCGACAAGGCCGCGCGATGGCACGCCGACCGGTGGTGCTGGTGGTAGATGATGAGCCGGACATCCGCCGGCTCGTGAGCGATGCCCTTCGCCTGGAGGGCTACCGGGTGCGCACCGCCGGGGACGGGCAAGAGGCGCTGCAGCGGGTGGCGGAGGAGCGGCCGGACCTTATCCTTCTGGACCTCGCGATGCCGGCGATGGACGGGACCCAGTTCTGTCACCTGCTGGCGCGTGCGCCCGCCTCGACGGCGCACGGCGGCCGCATCCCGGTGATCTTGCTGTCCGCGGACCGCCGCCTGCACGAGCAGGCTGAAGAGCTGGGCGCGGCCGACTACCTCACGAAACCGTTCGACCTCGATGACCTGCTGGCGGCGGTGCAGCGGCACCTCGGTGCCGGCGTGTAGCACCGCACCTCGATCTGTTCTGTTAACGGAGCATGTCCGGTACCCTGGCTGTGTCATGCGTAACGCTTGGACTGGAACGTTGCGCACGGACGCTTGAGCCCCCGCGCGTGGAGAGGGCCGTGGCCCGTGTGCTTGGTTCTCGCACCCGCCCCGCTGCCGTGGCCCCGGCGCGTGAGCCCCTATGGACCCGGGAGTACACCCTTACCCTGATCTCACTGCACCTGTTCTTCCTCGGCTGGTCTCTCCTGTTCGCCACCCTGCCGCTGTACGTGGGTGACGCGCCCAAGTGGCAGGTGGGCTGGGTGGTGGGCGGCGCCTTCGGCGTGGCCTCCTTCACCGCGCGGCCGTTGTCCGGCCGGCTGACGGACCGACGCGGGCGGCGGCCGGTGTTGCTGCTGGGCGGCGGGCTGACCGCGGCCATGCTGGCGGCGCACGCCCTGACGCGGAACCCGGTGGCGCTCACGGGCATCCGGCTGCTCACTGGCGCCGGCATGTGCCTGTACACCACGGCCGCCCTGGCCCAGCTCGCCGACGTGCTGCCCGCCTCGCGCCGGGGCGAGGGCATGGGCTGGTACGGCGTGATCTACACCCTCACCAACGTGTACGGGCCCTGGCTGGGCACGGCCGTCGCCGATGTGATCGGGCTGCGCGCCTTTTTCCTGTTTCCTGCCGCCGTAACACTGGGCGCCACCGTGCTGGCAGCGCCGCTCAAAGAACGGACACGACCGCTCGGCGCCCATGCCGGGCGCCTGATCAGCCGGGCGGCGCTGCTGCCCACCACCACCTTCCTGGCGCTCACCATGTCGTTCAGCGTGCTGATGGCCTTCCTCGCCCTCTACGTGACACGCCGCGACCTGGGCAGCGCCGGTCTGTTCTTCTTCCTGGAGGGGGTGGCGCTGGTGCCGGCTCGCTGGGTGGGCGGGACGATGGCGGACCGGTGGGGCCGACCGGCGATCATCCTACCCGGGCTGGTGCTGGCGGCGGTGGGGATGCTGCTCCTTGGCCTGGTGCCGCACACGCTGGCGGTGTACCTGGCGGCGCTGCTCTTCGGCGCCGGCTTCGGGCTGGGGCACACCGGCCTGACGATCCTCACCGTGGACCGGGCCGCGCCGGAGGAGCGAGGCGCCGCCATGGCCACGTTCGCCCTGGCCTGGGACGTTGGCACGATCGGCGTCTTTGCCCTCGGCTTCGTGGGCGATGCCGTGGGATTCCCGGCGCTGTTCGTGGCCGCCGGCATGCTGCCGCTCCTGGCCGCCGGCGGGTTCGTCGGGGCGGTGCGCGGGCGGCCGTCGGCGCGCTAGCTCAGCGGGGTGGGCATTGCCGCCGCCACGGCCGCCGAGTGCCGGCAGGGAACGGGGCGAACGGCCCCGTTTTTGTTATCATGAAAACGATCCGACGCTGTCGCGCACCCCGGGTGTCTGCCGCATGAGTGCCGTGCTTGTGCTCAACCAGAACTACGAGCCCTTACACGTCTGCCACGTCCGCCGCGCCTTCGTCCTGGTCGACCGGGGCAAGGCCGAGATCGTGGAGCATGGAGACGGGGCGCTGCATAGCGCCTCGCGTTCTTTTCCGATGCCCTCCGTGATCCGGCTGGTGTACCTGATCCGTCGGCCGCGGCCCCAGGTGCGGCTCACGCGCAAGGAGGTCTTCCAGCGCGACCGGTACACCTGCCAGTACTGCGGCGCGCAAGGCCGCGACCTCACCCTCGACCACGTCATCCCCCGGCACCGCGGCGGCAAGCACACCTGGGAGAACCTGGTGACGGCCTGCAAGGCCTGCAATCACCGCAAGGCCGGCCGCACCCCGGCTGAGGCGCGCATGAAGCTCCTCAATGAGCCGCGCGCGCCGCGGGTGAGCCAGTACTACGTCTTCTACCCCTACCTGGCCTCCCGGCACGGCTGGCGCAAGTTCATCCCCGGCTGGGACCAGGAACTGGACGGCTTCTCCTGAGCCGCCTCCACTCACTCCAGCCGGCACAACGCGCCGCCGTACGACCGGTCAGAGGCAGGCCTGGCTGCTCGCCGACGGCGCGCGTGCTCCTGGGCCACGCTGAGCCGACCCAGAACGTCCGTGACAGATGGCCTACCGACGCGACCGGCTCCAAGCGGTGCTACCACTTGCAAATGGCTTTGTCACGGTTCTATATTGAGGGCAGGGATAGCGCTGTATGCCACATCTTTGGTGGATAGCTCATGGCAGCCATGTATGCCACGGTCAGGCTCGGGGCACAGGGGCGGATCGTGGTGCCGGCGGCGCTGCGCAAAGCCCTTGGGTTGCACGCGGGCGATACGCTGGTCGCCCGCGTTGAGGACGGGCGGCTCGTGCTGGAGACACGGGCGTCCATCAAGCGCCGGCTCCAGGCCAAGTACCGTCATGTCCCACGTGACCGGTGCCTGAGCGACGAGCTGATCGCCGAGCGGCGGGCCGAAGCGCGGCGGGAGGCGGAGGAGGCATGAGGGCCGTGCTGGACGCCAGCGCCCTCCTTGCGTTCTTGCGTGACGAGCCGGGTGCGCCGGTCGTCGAAGCGGAGCTGTCTGCGGCCGTCATCTCCAGCGTCAATTGGGCGGAGGTGATCCAGAAATCGCTGGCGGTCGGAGTGCCGATCGAGGGACTCGCGAACGACCTGAGCGCGTACGGTCTCACCATCCTCCCCTTTACCGCGGACGATGCCCATCGGGCCGGGGAACTCTGGCTTCAGACCCGAGCGCTTGGCCTCTCGCTCGGCGACCGGGCGTGCCTGGCCACCGCCGCCCGGCTCAACCTCCCGGCCCTAACCACCGATCGGTCCTGGGCGATGCTTGATCTCGGCATCCCGGTGCGAGTCATCCGTTGACGTCGCCCCCGGCGCGGGCCGGGAGACCAAACGCCCGGTGCGGCACGATCTCCCCATCTATGGCCCCGCGCAGCCACGGTCCCCTTGGCCGTCCCGCGCGTCGCAGCGGCGGCTGTGCCTCTCCCTCCTCCCGGAGATCGATGTACGTCACCACCCCCGTTTGCCGTCGCTCGCCCCCACAAACGGTGGGAGCGCCCGGCTGGCGAGCGCTCCCACCGATCCGACGCCAGATCGCAATGCAGATTTAGCCCTGCTTGATCGTGGCGCTATTGCCCGCCACCTGGGCCAGCGTCTGGGCGCCGACCAGGCCCCCCAGCGCCACGTTGGCCCCGAACTGCTGGTTGCTCTGGGACAGCACGGCGATGTTGGTGGGTGCGTAGAACAGGTACGGCATGGGAGACCTCCTCGGTGATGTCGGCGGCTCGGCGGCGCCGGGCCGTCCGCTGTGCCTGCAGTATCGCCCGCCCGCGTGGGGGGCGCTGTTATCCCGGCGACAGTGGGACGGTCACCCGCGCTACACCCCGCCCGCCGTCACCCTTCCGCCTGATGCCGTGGGCCGCCATTATGGAGGTGCTATGACCGCACACACCGCCCCGGTCCCGGAGGGCATCGATCTGGCCGGCGTCAGCCGCTTCATGGAGGAGCGGGTGCCGGGCGCGCGCGGCCCGTTCACCGTGGAGCTGATCTCCGGCGGGCGCTCCAACCTCACCTACGCCGTGACGGGCCCCACCGGTTCCTGGGTGCTGCGCCGGCCGCCGCTGGGGCACGTGCTGCCCACCGCCCACGACATGGCGCGCGAGTACCGCGTGCTGGCTGCCCTGGCGGACACGAACGTGCCCGTGCCTCGGCCGTTCGCCCTGTGCGAGGACCCGGCCGTCACCGGCGCGCCTTTCTACGTCATGGAGCGCCGCTACGGCGTGGTGGCGCACGACGCGCTGCCACCCGGTTACGCCCCCACGCCGGCGGAGCGGCGGCGCATCTCCGAGGCGCTGATCGACACCATGGCCGCGCTGCATACCGTGGACTGGCGAGCGGTGGGCCTGGAGGGCTTCGGTCGCCCGGAGGGGTTCATGGCGCGGCAGGTACGACGCTGGGCGGAGCAGTGGGAGCGCTCCAAAACGCGCGAGCTGCCGGCCATCGAGCGGGTGCGGGACTGGCTGGCGGCGCGCGTGCCGCCCTCGCCGCCGCCCACCATCGTGCACGGCGACATGCGCCTGGGCAACATCATGCTGGCCGCCGACGACCCCGGCCGCGTGGTGGCCGTGCTCGATTGGGAGATGTCCACCATCGGCGACCCCTTCGCCGACCTGGGCTGGCTGCTGGCCTGCTGGGCCGAGCCGGACGACCCGCCCGCGTGGATCGAGGGCCTTTCCCCCAACCTGCCCATGCTGGCCCCCGGCTTCCTCACGCGGCAGGCGATGGTGGAGCGGTACGTGCAGCGCAGCGGGCGGGACGCCGCGTACCTGGACTGGTACCTGGTGTTTGGGCTGTACAAACTGGCGGTAATCGTGGAGGGCATCCACGCCCGCTACCTGAAGGGCCAGACCGTGGGCGAGGGGTTTGAAGTGTACGGCGCGCGCGTGCCCCTGCTGGCGGAGACGGCCTGGACCCTGGCCCAGCGCGCCGGCTGACCTCACCCCCCGTCCCCTCTCCCGCACGCGGGAGAGGGGTGCCCGACGGGCGGGGTGAGGGTAGGTCGGACACGCCCTAGATGCTCGAGTTGATCGGAAATTCCACTCCCTCGAGCTGGCGGCGGCGCCACTCCTGGTGCTCGGCGTGCCGCTCCTTGAACTCCGGCATCACCTTGGTGGCGAACAGCTCCAACGAGCGCATGATGTCGCTGTGGGTGCGGTTGCCGGCCTGCATGACGAAGATCATCACGTCCAGGTGATGGCGCTCGTACTGGAGCAGCGTCTCGCGGATGAACTTGGGCGTGCCGATGCAGCCGCCCCGCTGCGCCGCCCGCCACAGGGCGCGCGCCACCTCGTCCTGCGGCTCCACCGGGCTGGTGCCACCCTGGTAGCCGGCAAAGCCCAGCCGCCGGCCCACCGTCTGCTGCATCTCCGGTGGGAAGTCGCGAAAGGCACGGTTGAGGTTGACGTGGCCGGGGTTGTGCGGCGGGCCGCCGTAGTAGTAACCGAGGGAGAAGCCGAAGAAGGCGCCGCAGTCGTCCACGCCGCGGATCGCCTCCTCGTCCGTCTCCGCGCAGCCCATCACGGACAGCACGGCCAGGGCCGGGTTGATCGCCTGGCCGATGGGGAAGCACTCCTCGCGGACCAGCTCGTAGTACTCGTGCACGCGCTGGCCCAGCTCCTCCGGCGTCTCAAAGCCGAAGCCGAGCGAGCCCATGCCCAGCCGCGCCGCCACCATCACCGTCTCCTTGCGCGAGGCGGCCACCCACAGGGGCGGATGCGGCTTCTGCAACGGCTTGGGCACCACGTTGCGCGGCGGCATACCGAAGTACTGCCCCTCGTACCCGGGGTACGGGGTCATGGTCATCATCTTCACGCACTCGCGCGTCGCCTCCTCCCACATCGCCTTTTTCTCTTCGCGCGGCACGCCGAACCCGCCCAGCTCCATGTCGGAGGCGGATTCGCCCGTGCCGAACTCCACCCGGCCACCGGAGACGAGATCGAGGGTGGCGATGCGCTCGGCCACGCGCGCCGGGTGGTTGTAGCGGGGCGGCATCAGCACGATGCCGTGCCCCAGGCGGATACGCTTGGTGCGCTGGCTGGCGGCGGCCAGGAACACCTCCGGCGCCGAGGAGTGGCTGTACTCCTCCAGGAAGTGGTGCTCGACCTCGAACACGTAGTCGAACCCGAGCTGGTCCGCGAACTCGATCTGCTCCAACGCCTCCTGGATGAGGCGATATTCCGCCTCTTCGTCCCACTGGTCTTTGTCGTACGGCTTGGGCAGTTGCAGCTCGTAGAACAGGCCGAACTTCATGGCCAACTCCCTTTCCACCCTGGCAACACGCGCGGTAACGCTCTGTGTGTACCGGACCTTGACGTATGCGTCAAGGTCGGGGGAGGGAGGGGGGAGGGAACGGGCTGGTCAGCGCCCGCACGCCGCCAGACGGGGGCGAACGGCGTACGGGCGCCGGTGCGGTCAGCCCTGCAGCACGGTGCGCAGGGCGAGGACAAAGGCGATCACCAGCGCGCTGACGAGCCCACCGCCGACGGCGCCGAGCGCCAGCCCCTGCACGAGCCACCACAGAACGGGGAGGACGGGCACCGCCGCCACAGGTGCCGGCGCGGGCCGTGCCACCGGCAGCGGCAGGATGTCGACGTGCACCACGGGAACACCTCCGAGACGGAGGGACGGCCGCACGGCGGCGGGGCGGAGGTCCGCGGGTCGGCCCGTGTCCGCATTTTATAGTGAATGTGTTCACAATCACTATAAAGGCTGGACGGGGTGGAGACAACCCCCTCGGCGGTGATGGGTGCCGCGGCAAGCGCGGTGTGCGCGGGGGTTAGCCGGAGTTCGCGCGGGGAAGATCCGAGGGGAGGGTGGGCAGGCGGGACACAGGTGGGCTGCCGGTCACCAGGTGCAGGCGGCGTCACGGTGGGGCGGCCGCGCCGGCGAGGCGGGGGGCCCACAGTTCGGCCGGCACCGGCTCGCTGAAGTAGAAGCCCTGCCCGCGCCGACAGCCGAGCGCCCGCGCGCGCGCCGCCTGCTCGGCCGATTCGATCCCCTCGGCCGTGACGGCGATGCCCAGGGCCCGCGCCGAGGCGCACACCGCCCTGACCACCGCCGCGCCGGCGTCGCTCTCCAGCCGCTGCACGAGGGAACGGTCGACTTTCAGCACCTGGATGGGCAGCCGCAGCAGGTCGCTGAGCGAGCTGTAGCCGGTGCCGAAATCGTCCAGCGCCACCGCCACACCCAGTGCCCGGCAGGCGACCAGGTTGGCCGTCGCACGCTCCCCGCCGGCCAGCAGGGCGCCCTCCGTGACCTCCAGGCACAGCGCGGCGGCGGGGAGCCCGGCCGCGCGCAGGGCTGCCTCCACCTGTGCCGGCAGGTCCGCCTGGGTGAGCTGGCGCACGGCCAGGTTGACGCTCACCATGGGCCGCCGTCCCGTCCGGCAAGACCGTCCCCACAGCGCCGCCTGGCGGCAGGCCTCCTCCAGCACCCACTGACCCAGCGGCACGATCAGGCCGCTCTCCTCAGCCAGCGGCAGAAACGCGCCCGGGAGAAGCACGCCGCGCCGCGGGTGGCGCCAGCGCAGGAGCGCCTCCACGCACACCGTTCGGCCGCTCGACAGGTCGACCTCGGGCTGGTAATACAGCGCGAATTCCCCCCGCTCCAGCGCCCCGCGCAGGTCGGCGGCCAGCTCCAGACGGTCGGTGAGGCCGGTGTGCATGGCCGACTCGAACATCACGGCCTGTCCCTTGCCGGCCCTTTTGGCCCGGTAGAGAGCGGTGTCTGCCTGGCGCAAAAGCTCCTCCGCACTGGTGTGACCGGGGACACCGCAGGCGATGCCGATGCTGGCCCCCACCAGCACCTGACGGTCGGTGACGGTGAAGGGGGAGCGCAACGTGAACAGGATCCGCTCGGCCGTGCGCCGCGCGCTCGCCGCCGACACGGGGCCGTCGAGCAGCACGGCGAACTCGTCGCCGCCGAAGCGCGCCACGGTGTCGCTCGGCCGCACGGCGGCGGTCAGGCGCGCCGCCACCTGCACTAGCAGCTCGTCGCCGGCCTGGTGGCCCAGCGTATCGTTCACCACCTTGAAATCGTCCAGGTCCACGAACAGCAGGGCGACGCCCGCCCCATCGCCACTTGCCCCGGTCGGCCGGGACAGCGCGGCCTGCAGGCGCTCGCGCAGCACCGAGCGATTGACGAGGTTGGTGAGCGCGTCGTGGGCGGCCAGGTGCGCCAGGCGGACGTTGGCGCGGCGCAGCTCCTCGTGCAGCCGCAGCCCGCCGATGCCGGCCGCGGCCTGCGCCACCAGGGCGGTCAAGAACGCCACTTCGTCCTGGTCGAACAACCGGCGCTGCGACGACGAGAACACCGCGGTGCCGACGAACCGGCCCTGAAACCAGATGGGGAAGACGGCGGTGGAGAGGATATGCGCCCGCTCGTAATTGCGCCGCAAGACGTCGCCGTAGCGACGGCGGGCCTCATGGACCTCCGCGTCGGGGTCTGACTGGAACACATCGGGGATCAACAGGGGTTTCCCCGCCTCCTGCACATACCGAGCATCGGCCAGCAAGACGGCGTGGGCTCCGTCCCAGTCCCAGAATCGTGAGGCGACGGTGGTGTGTGCAAATCGAGCCAGGTTCCGCGCCAGGGCCGTGACGCGCTCCAGGGCGTCATCGAACAGGACGAGCGTCACCCAGTCGAAGCCGGAGGCCTTGGCCACGGCGGTGGCGATGGCGGTGAGGATGCGCTCGCTGGTCTGCCCCTGTTCGGACTGGCTGAAGGCCCCGGCCACCTCCGCCAGCAACCCGAGTTGTCGGCGCTGGCGCGCCTGCCGCTCGGCGTCCAGCAGGTTGCTCACCAGGACTGCCACCAGCGGTCGCGCCACGGTGAAAAAGCGCACCTGCGCGGCGGTGAGCCCCCGCGGCCACGGCCCGCGCACGATCAGCATCTCCGAGTTGCTCTCGTACCCGGGCAGGATGCAGGCCAGGTGCGTGGGCCGCATACCGGGGCGCAGCGGCAGCGACTGCTCCACCAACCGGTCGCGCACCTGTACCCCGCCGCCCATCAGCCGGGGGTGCGACGCCAGCTCACGCCAGATGAGGTAGTAGCCCTTCTGCTTGATCTCGTAGTCCTTCGGGTCGGCGTCCGAGCCCAGGCGGATGAAATATGGATCACCGGCGCGGACGATATAAGCGTCCTCAGCCGCCAGCGCCTCGCGCAGGATGGCGCAGGCGTGCAGGGCATCGGCCAAGGTGACCACCGAGGACGGCACGGTGGCGAGGCGGGCGAGCGCGACGAGGGCAGCGCGGGGTGACATCGATAGCTCGCCCGCATCGGGCGGCCACCGCTCTTCGCCCCCGTCCGCCCCGGCCAGGGGCACGGGGTGCTCCGCTGCGGCCACGACGCTCCTCCTCCCAAACCGGGCCGACACCCCGCGGGCCGGGGCATGCCCACCATGTCCACACATCTAGTATCGACGGTCCGATCGAGGGCTTTAGGGTGAGATCGCGGCGATCGGTGGGGGCCTACTCCCACTTGAACAGGCGCACGGCCAGCAGCAACGCGATCGCCCCCCAGGCGGCCAGGGCGAGCAGGTTCAGCCACTGCGGGTAGAGGGCGAAGCCGCCCACCATCGCCTGGCGCAGGCCGTCGGCCAGGAAGGTGAGCGGCAGCACGCGCGCCAGCAGCTGAATGAAGGAGGGGAAGTTCTCCACCGGCCAGAAGACGCCGGACAGAAACATCATGGGAAAGCTCACCGCCTGGACCAAAGCCGGCGTGGCCTCCTCGGTGCGGGCCAGGCCCGAAACGGCGAAGCCGAGGGCAAGGAACACGGCGCTGCCCAGCGGCACGAACACGATCATCGCCGGCCAGCTGGCACCCACGTGCACGCCGAAGAGCAGCCGTCCCACGGCCAACAGCACCACGGTTTGTGCGACGGCCAGTACGAGGCGGGCCACACCCTGGCTGACCAGCACCGCGGCGCGAGAGACGGGGGTGGCGCCGAAGCGCTTCAGCACCCGCGTGACGCGCAGTTGCACGAGCGGCATGGCGGCGAACATGCCGCTCTGCATGAGCGAGAAGCCGAGCATGCCCGGCAGGAAGAAATCGATAAAGCGCAAGCCGGAGGAACGCACGCTCCGCTCCTCCAGCGCCAGCACCGGCGCCCGCCCGGAGAGCTGCCGGTCCACGGCGTCCACCACCTGCTGGATGATCGGGCGCACGATCTGCTCGGCGGCGCCGCGCGAGGGGTCGAGATAGACCACCACGGTACCGGCGGCCGGGTTGGGCACCGCCGACGCCGCCGGGGCCGGCACCAGCGTCACCACCGCGTGACGATCGCCGTCTTTGAGCCTCTTGAGCTCCTCCGCCTCATCGCCGATGTGCACGCGAAAGGCCTTCACCCCGCGCAGCGCCTCTGCGAGCGCGGCACCGGCGGGCAGGGACGTGTCCACCGCCACGCCCACGTCGTAGGTGCCGACGTCGCCGCGGCCGAACACCAGCCCGAAGATCACCACGAAGAGCACCGGGAAGGCGAAGAACCAGAACAGCGTGGAGCGCTCGCGCACCATGCCGCGCAGCCACGCTAGGGTGAGAAGCCAGAAGCTGCGCATCGCCCTACTCCCGCAGGTGCCGACCGGTGAGCTTGAGAAACACGTCCTCCAGGGTGGCACCGCGCACGTACAGCCCCTCTAGGGGGGCGTTGTGCGTGCGCACTAGCGTCAGCAGCGCGGCCATGGTGGCGGGCACATCGGTGGTGTAGAGGGTGATCTCGCCGTTCTCGGTATGCACCTGGCGCACCCCGCTCAGACCGGCCAGCTCCGCCGGCGTCACGCCCACCAGACGGAAGGTGATCGCCGTCTCCTGGAAGTGGGCGGCGATCAGGGCACGGGGCGCGTCCAGGGCCACAATGCGCCCCCGGTCCACAATCGCCACCCGATCGCACAACCGCTCGGCCTCTTCCATGTAGTGGGTGGTGAGCACGACCGTGACGCCCTCGGCGCGCACCCGTTCGATCAGGCCCCACAGGCTGAGGCGCGCCTGCGGGTCCAGGCCGGTGGTGGGCTCGTCCAGGAACACGATCTCCGGTCGATTCACCAGCGCCAGGGCGATGGACAGCCGCTGCGTCTGGCCGCCGGACAGGGCTCCGGCCGGCCGGTCGCGCTGGTCCTCAAGGCCCACCAGGGCGATCACCTCGTCCGGCGAGCGGGCCGTGCGGTAGAACGAGGCGAAGAGGGCCACCAGCTCGACCACGGTGAGACGCGGCAGCAAGGCGGGGGTCTGGAGCTGGACCCCGATGCGCTCCTTGACGGCGCGCGGCTGGCGGGCCACATCGAGGCCCAGCACGATCACCCGGCCGCCGTCGGCCGGGCGCAGGCCTTCGATGATCTCCACCGTGGTGGTCTTGCCGGCGCCGTTGGGCCCCAGCATGCCGAACACCTCGCCGCGCCGCACGGTGAAGCTGATGCCGTCCACGGCCTGCACCGCGCCGTACCGCTTGCGCAGGCCTATCACCTCGATGGCGGGCGAAGCGTCCGCGCTCACGTCTCCGTTCCGACGCCCACGGCCTGCCGGCCGCCCCATGGTTCACCTTATCACAACGCGCGGCCGCCCTTGCCGGAGCGCGCCGCAACGACGAGGATGGGGCGCGGACGCACCCGGCAGAGGGAGAGGCCCGTGTCGGCCAAGCGCACCGTCTCCGGCGCTGAGGGTGGGGACCGCGGATCGGGTTGGGCGGGAACCCCCCGATGGACGCGCGCCGAGGTGGAGGAGCGGGTGGCAACCGGCGCCTGGCGGATGCTGGTGGCGCTGGTCGCGGTGCAGGTGGCCGTGTCCTACCTCCAGTACGGGGTGCCGGTGCTGCTGCCGTTCCTGCGCCCGGCGCTGGGACTGGACGGACCGCGCAGCGGCGCCGTCGCCGTGGCCACGCAGGCGGGGAGCGCCCTGGCCCTGATCGCGGCCGGACGCGCCGCCGAGCGCTGGGGGGAGCGGTGGATGCTCACCGCTGGCCTCACGGCGGCCGGCGCCTGCACGCTGCTGGCGGCCCGCGGCAGCGCGTTCTTGCCGCTGTTCCTGGCCCTGGGCGGGGCCGGCGTAGGGGTGGCCGTCTCGCACCCGGCGGGCACCCGCGCCGTGCTGCGCGCCTTCCCGGCCCGGCGGCGGGCGCTGGCGATGGGCTTACGCCAGACGGCGGTGACGGCCGGCGCCATGCTGGCCGCCCTCATCGCGCCACGCCTGGCCGATGCGGTGGGCTGGCGCGCCGCGCTGTCCGTCTCGGCCGTGGTGGTGCTGCTGGCCGCCGGCCTGGCGCTGGCGGCGCTGCGCGGGCTGGAGCACGCGTCGGCGGGTGGGACGGCGACCGTGCCGGTGCGCACGCTTCTGCGCCACCGCGGCATCGTGGTGGCCAGCCTGCTCTCCGCGCTGCTGGCCACGGCGCAGTTCTGCATCACCGCCTACCTGGTCTTGGACGCCCGCGAGCGCTTCCGGCTGGCGGTGACCGCGGCGGCCAGCCTGCTTGCCCTGGCCAACCTGACCAGCATCCTGGCCCGCATCGCCCTGGGTGCCGTAAGCGACCGCCGCGGGCGCGGGCGGGCGCCGCTCATCGGGCTGCTGGGGCTGCTCTCCGGTGTAGCCCTGGCCGTGCTGGCGCTGCTGCCCGCCACCACGCCGGCCTTGCTCCTGCTGCCGGTGGCGATGGCACTGGGCGCCACCGCGCTGGGCTGGACGGGGCTGATGGCCACCCTCATCGCCGAGCAGGCCGGCCCGGCCGCCGCAGCCACTGCCACCGGCCTGCAGCTCACCGTGCTGTTCGGCACCGTCTCGCTGGCGCCACCGCTGTTCGGCGCGGTGGCCGACGCCGCCGGCTACCGCACGGCCTGGCTGGGCCTGGCGCTCCTGATGCTGCCGGCACCGCTCCTGGCCCGTGCCGTGGGCGAGCGCTGAGCGAGCCTTCCCCCTGCACACCAGTGCGGGCAGAATGGGGCGAACGGCGGCCGGGGTGGCCAGGTGCCGGGCCCGCGAGCCGGGTACGAGCCGCCTCCGGTGCACACCTCCTGAGGTGACGCATGCAGTACTTCCGCATCTACACCGGGCCGGACGGGGAGACACACTTCGAGGATGTGGAGGTGCCGCTGCCGAACCGCGTGCGCTCCTCCGAGCTGTCCGAGCTGATCCCCGCTACCGGCGTCATCTTCCGCCGCAGCCCGCCGGACGAGTACATCGACTGGCACCCCGCGCCCCGCCGCCAGTTTGTGGTCACGCTGGCGGGGGAGGCGGAGATCGTGGCCAGCGACGGCGAGGTGCGCCGTGTTGGCCCCGGCAGCGTCATGCTGGCGGAGGACACGACCGGCAAAGGGCACATCACCCGCACGATCGGCGGCCGCGAGCGGCTATCCATCTTCATCCCACTGGTGGACTGAGCGCCGGGAGGGAACGTATGGCGGCCAGGCCGAGGCTGGAGGGTAAAGTGGCGATCGTCACCGGCGCCGGCTCACGCGCGCCGGGGATCGGCAACGGCCGCGCCACCGCCGTGCTGTTCGCGCGGGAGGGGGCGCGCGTGCTGCTGGTGGACCAGAACCGGGCGGCGGCGGAGGAGACGCTGGCCATGATCCGCGCCGAGGGCGGTGAGGCGGCCGTGTGCGTGGCCGACGTGACGCGGGCCGAGGATTGCCGCGCCATGGTCGAGGAGGCGGTACGGCGCTGGGGCAAGCTCGATATCCTGGACAACAACGTCGGCATCGGCATGGGCGGCAGCGTGGTGGAGGTCTCCGAAGAGGACTGGGACCGGGTGATGGCCGTGAACGTGAAGAGCATGATGCTGGCCAGCAAGTACGCGGTGCCGGCGATGGCGGCCGGGGGCGGCGGCGCCATCATCAACATCGCCTCCATCTCCGCCCTGCGCCCGCGCGGGCTCACGCCCTACTCCGCCTCCAAGGGCGCCGTCATCGCCCTCACCCGCGCCATGGCCATCGACCACGCGCCGCAGGGCATCCGCGTGAACTGCATCGCGCCGGGGCCGGTGTACACGCCCATGGTGTACGCCGGCGGCATGAGCGAGGAGCTGCGGGAGCGCCGGCGGCGCGCGTCGCCCCTGGGCATCGAGGGCACGGGCTGGGACGTGGGCTACGCCGCCCTGTTCCTCGCCTCAGACGAGGCGCGCTACATCACCGGCCAGGTGCTGGTGGTGGACGGCGGTGTGACGCTGACCAGCGCCGCGCGCTGAGCTGCCGGGCCGCGCCGGTCAGTAGGCGCTGCCGCCGGCGGCCGCGGGCTGCTCCGCCCCTTCGCCGGCGGTCAGCCTGGCCTGCTCGCGCAGGATCGCCTGCACCCCGCGCGTCATGGCTACGCCGTCCGAGGTGACCGTCACCATCTGGAAGCCCTCCTTCACCTTCTCGGCCGAGAAGGGCGGGCCGCCGGTGTGGATGCCGGCCACCTTGCCGTGCCGCTTGCACGCCTCCAGGATGCGCGCCACCGTCTGCACGTGCAGCGGCACATCGGAGTCCATCTTGGGGAACAGGCCGAGGGCGAACGACAGGTCCGAGGGGCCGATGTACACGCCGTCCAAGCCGGGCACGGAGAGGATGTCGTCCAGGTTCTCCAGTCCCTGCTTGGTCTCGATCATCACGATACAGGCGATCTCCTGATTGGCCTTGGCCACGTACTCGGCGTTGGGCACGCCGGCGTAGAGAATGGCGCGGTTGGCGCCGTGCGAGCGGATACCCTCCGGTGGGTAGCGGCAGGCGGCCACCGCCCGCTCGGCCTCGGCGCGGGTGTTGACCAGCGGCACGATCACGCCGTAGGCGCCGGCGTCCAGCACCTTCATGATGATGGGCGGGTCGTTCCAGGGCACGCGCACGAAGGGGATGGTGTTCGTGGTGCTGATGGCGGTGAGCATCTGCACGGCGTCCGGGTAATCGATCATGCCGTGCTGCATATCGATGCACAGCCAGTCGAATCCCTGATGCGCCATGATCTCGGCCGAGTAGCTGCAGGGCAACGAGAGCCAGCCGCCGAGCGTGGCCTTGCCCTCACGCCACTTCGCCTTGACGGTGTTGACACGCACGACATCCCTCCGCGGCCGCCCACATGGGCCTGGTCTCGGCAGGGAGTGTACCGCGGCCGGGCGGCAACGGTAAGACAGCCGACGGGCCGGAGCGCGGCCTGGCGGGCCGACCGCCATCGGTCTGGTAGAGTAGGTGAAGTACCGCCCAGCACGCGGCACTCAACCCATGAGGCCCGTACAATGACCGCTCCCGCGCACGCGCGCGCGCCCGCCGTACCTGCTCTAGACGAGCCCGTCATCACCGTGACGGGGCTCACCAAGCGCTACGGCCGCGTGACGGCGCTGGATGAGGTGAGCTGCACCGTGACGGGCGGTATCACCGGTCTCCTGGGCGCCAACGGGGCCGGCAAGAGCACCTTGATCAAAATCCTGCTCGGCCTGGTAGAGCCGGACTCCGGCGCCGCCACCGTGCTGGGCTACGACGTGGCCCGCCACGGCCTGCGGGCGCGTGAGCACATCGGCTATATGCCCGAGCACGACTGCCTGCCCGCCGACGTCTCCGCGGCCGAGTTCGTGGCGCACATGGCCCAGCTCAGCGGCCTGCCCCCGCGCCAGGCCTGGACCCGCGCCGCTGACACCCTGCGCTACGTGGGCCTGGATGAGGAGCGCTACCGTCCCATCGGCGGCTATTCCACCGGCATGAGGCAGCGGGTGAAGTTCGCCGTGGCCCTGGTACACGACCCGCGCCTCCTCCTGCTCGATGAGCCCACCAACGGCCTGGACCCGGCCGGCCGCGAGCAGATGCTGGAGCTGATCCGGCGTACCGGCCGCGGCCAGGGCACGGCCATCCTCATGGCCACCCACCTGCTGGCCGACGTGGAGCGGGTGTGTGACCACGTGCTGGTGCTCGATGGCGGCCGCCTGGCGCGGGCTGGTCCGCTGACCTCGTTCCGGTCGGTGCAGCCGCTCCTGCGCGTGGCGGTAGGGCCGGCCGACGCCCCCCGCCTGGCCGCGGCCCTGGCCGGCCAGGGTGAGGACGTGCGCGTGCACGGCGGCGAGGTGCTGGTGGCCCTGCGCGACTACGCGGTGTACGACCGCATCCGCGACACGGTGGCGGCCCTGGACCTGCCGCTCCTTCGCCTTGGCCAGGTGACCAGCACCCTGGCCGACATCTTCGCCGAGGAGGCGTGAGGACGGCATGGAGGCGGGACGGACGGGCGAGGGCGCAGTCCGAGCCGACGCGGTAGGGGAGCAGGCGGCCTCGGCCGCGGTGGAGGGGCGCATCTTCGACCTGGGCTACCAGCCCTACCGCGGCCCGCGGGAGGGCCGGCGGCGGGCGGTGGCGACGCTGTTCTGGAGCGGGCTGCGGCGGGTGTGGGGGGTGGGCCGGCCGTTTCGCGCCAAGCTGGCGCCGTGGGGGCTGCTCGCCCTGGCACTTATCCCGGCGCTGATCGGCCTGGGCATCGCCGTGCTGGTGGGCCAGGTCTTCTCCCCCTTCCGGTATGACAACTACTACCAGCATATCGCCCGCGTTATCCTGCTGTTCTGTACGCTGGCGGCGCCGGAGTTGCTCTGCCCGGACCGCCAGCAGCGCGTGCTCAGCCTTTACTTTTCGCGCGCCCTGTCGCGCGGGGACTACGTGCTGGCGCGCCTGGCGGCGCTCCTCGCGGCGATGCTCGCCGTCTGCCTGGCGCCGCAGGCGCTCCTGTACCTGGGCTCCACCTTGGCCGCACCGGACACGCTCGGCTACGTGCGCCACAACCTGGACGTTATCCCCCGGGTCCTGGGGGCGGCGCTGCTCGTCAGCCTGTACTTCAGCGCCACGGCCCTGGCCGTGGCCGCCTACTCACCGCGGCGCATCTACGCCGCCGCGGCGTACTTCGCCGTGATGGTGGTGAGCACGCTGGCGGTCACCTCCCTCCACGCCACCCTGGACACCGATCTGAGTCGCTACCTGTCGCTGCTCGCCCTGAGCGAGGTGCCGGTGATCGCCGCCGGCCGCTTCTTCCACGCCGCGCCGCAGGGCGGGCTGGCGGCAGCGGTGGACCTACCGCTCATGCTGTGGTTGCTGGTGACGCTGGCCGATACGGCCGTGGCGCTCCTGGTGCTGGTGTACCGCTACACGCGGGTGGAGGCATGAGGAGGGGGAGATGGACGCGGTGAGCCGGCCGACGGTCGAGGTGCGCGAGGTGTCGCGCTGGTTCGGGCCGGTGATGGCACTGAGCGAGGTGTCCTTCAGCCTGGGGCCGGGGATCACCGGCGTGCTGGGGCCCAACGGCGCCGGCAAGACCACGCTGCTGCGCCTGTTGGCCGGGCTGCTGGCCCCCTCGCGCGGCGAGGTGCGCGTGCTGGGCCAGCCACCGCGCGGCAACCCGGCCATCTACCGCCACCTGACCCTGATCATGGACGCCGACGCCGTCTATCCCTTCCTCACGGCACGCGAGTTCGTGCGCCTGAACGCCCGCCTGCACGGCATCCGCGACGAGGCGACCGTGGACGCCGCCCTGGCGATGGTGGAGCTGACGGACGCGGCCGACCGGCGGCTGGGCGGGCTCTCCAAGGGGATGCGGCAGCGGGCGCGGCTGGCGGCCGGCCTGGTGCACGGGCCGACGGTGCTCCTCTTGGATGAACCGTTCTCCGGCGCCGACCCACGCCAGCGGCTGCACCTGATGGGCATCGTGCGGCGGCTGGCGGAGGAGGGCCGCACGGTGCTCTTTTCCTCACACATCCTCGAGGAGGTGGAGCGCCTGGCGCACATCGTGCTGGTACTGGTGCAGGGCAAGCTGGCGGCGGCGGGCACGGTGAGCGCCATCCGCGGCGCCATGCTCGACCGGCCGCACCGCATGCGCGTGCGCGCCTCCGACCCGCGGGCGCTGGCCGCCGGCCTGGTGCGCGAGCCGGTGGTGACGGGCGTGGAGCTGGCGCCGGAAGACGGGCGGCTGGTGGTGGCGGCGCGGGAGCTGGGGTCCTGCGCGCGTGTCATCCCCCGCGCGGCGCGCGCGGCGGGGGTGCGCCTGTTCGAGGTGGTGCCGGAGGACGAGTCGCTGGAGAAGGTGTTCGCGTATCTGGTGGGGCGGTGAGCGCGGGCAGGACTGGTGTGCGAGCGAGGCACAGGCGCATCTACTACGGCTGGGTGCTCGTGGTGACCCTGGCCCTCACCGAGACCACCTCGTGGGGGGTGCTGTACTACGCCTTCACCGTGTTCCTGCGCCCCATGCAGGCGGAGTTGAGCTGGTCGCGCGGGGCGATGACGGGCGCCTTCTCCCTGGCGCTCCTGCTCTCCGGTCTGGCCGCGGTGCCGGTCGGGCGCTGGCTCGACCGACACGGCCCGCGCCTGCTCATGACCGTGGGCTCGGTGTGCGCCACCGCGCTGGTGCTGGCCTGGGCCGGGGTGCGCGACCTGTGGGCCTTCTACCTGGTGTGGGCCGGCATCGGGTTGGCGATGGCGACGGTGCTGTACGAGCCGGCCTTTGTGGTGGTGGCGAACTGGTTCGCGCGCCAGCGCGGGCGGGCGCTGACGGTGCTCACCTTCATCGCCGGCTTCGCCAGCGTGATTTACATTCCGCTGGCGGGGCGCCTGGTGGCGGCGCTGGGCTGGCGACAGGCGCTGGTGGTGCTGGCCGCGCTCCTGGCGGTTGGCACGGTCCTGCCGCACGCCCTCCTGCTGCGTCGCCGACCGCAGGACCTCGGCCTCCTGCCGGATGGGGCAACGACCGAGCCAGCCGCGGCGGTGGCGCCGAAGCCCCCTCGGCCCACCGACCCGACCGACGGGGCGGGACGGCCAGCGCCCGGGGAGCCGCCTGGGGTGCCGGCGCGGGTCGCACTGCGTGGAGCTGCCTTCTGGTGGTTGACGGTCGCCTTCTGTCTCAACGCGGTGGGCGTTCTGGCCGTGAACGTGCACCTGGTGCCCTACCTCATCGACCGCGGCCACGCGCCGGAGAACGCGGCCGGCGTGGCCGGGCTGATCGGGGTCATGGCGTTGCCCGGCCGGCTGGTGCTGACACCGCTGGGCGATCGCCTGCCGCGTGGGGGGGTGGCGGCGGCACTGTTTCTGTTGCAGGCGGTGGCGTTGACGGTGCTGGTGCTGTGGCGGAACACGGCGGGGGTGCTGGCGTTCGTGGCCCTGTTTGGCGCCGGGTTCGGGGCCATCACCCCGGCGCGGGCGGCGCTGGTGGCGGAGTACTATGGGCCGGCGGCCTTCGGCACCATCAACGGGGTGGTGGCCCTGTTCGTAACGGCGGCGCGGGCGGTGGGTCCGGTAGGCGCCGGCGCGGTGTACGACGTAATAGGCAGCTACACGCCGCTGTGGTGGGCGCTGGCCGCGGTCTCGGTGCTGTCGGGCGGGGCCATCCTCATGGCGGAGCGGGCCGCGCGGGAGTTGCCGGGACGCCAACCGACAACGCTCGCCCGGGAGCGAAGGGCGCGATGAGCGGGATGGCGGGCGGGTTCCCGGTCTGGGCCGGCTCCGCGGCGGCGGTGGGGTGGCTGACCGTGCGGCAGCTCCTCACGCGTGGGCGGCTGCTGGCGCTGGGCGGGTTCTTGGCCCTCCCCGCGTTCATCGCCTTCCTGTACGCGGCCAGCGATGCCCCGCTGGCGCCAGAGCGCTTCCTGGCGCGGCTGTGTGATGGGCTGGTGCTGACCACGGTGCTACCCCTGGTGGCGCTGGTGTTCGGCGGCGCGGCCTTCGGCAATGAGGTGGAAGACGGCACGCTGTTCTATCTGGTGATGAAACCGGGGCCGCGAGTGGCGCTGGTGGCGGCCAAATACACGGCCACGGCGACCGTGTCGGCCACGGCGGTGGCCCTCAGTGTGCTGGCGGCCAGTGCGCTCGCTGGGCAGGATGGGGCCACCCTGCGGACGGGGGTGGCGTTTGCGGTGGCGAGCGCGGCCGGGGCGGTGGCCTACAGCGGCTTGTTTCTCGTGCTGGGGTTGGTGACCACGCGCGTGCTGGTGGCGGGCCTGGCCTACATCTTCCTGTGGGAGGGAGTGCTGAGCGCGCTGTTCGCGGGGGTGCGCACGCTCAGCATCCGCGAGTACACGCGCACCGTGGCCGTCGCGCTGGCAGACCTGCCGGCGAACGTGCTCCGCGCTGACCTGACACTGGGCGGGGCGCTGCTAGGCATCGCCCTCGTGGCCGGCGTCAGCCTCCTGCTCGCCACCTACCGCCTCGCCACGATGGATGTGGGGTAAGCGGACAGGCGCCTTTGCCTTGACGCCCATCTCTTCGCTACGGTGAAGGTGATGGGTGCCACGGTACTGCTCGTCGAGGATGACGCCACGTTGGCGGCGGCGGTGCGCTACAACCTGGAGCGCGAGGGCTATGCCTGCCTGCTCGCCCCGGACGGTGCCCGCGCCCTGGAGCTGGCTCGCCGCGAGCGCCCCGCCCTCATCCTGCTCGACCTCATGCTCCCCGGCATCGATGGGCTCGAGGTGTGCCGCCGCATTCGCGCCGAGTCCACCGTGCCCATCATCATGCTCACCGCCCGCGTCGAGGAGACGGACCGCGTGGTCGGCTTGGAGGTGGGCGCCGACGACTACGTCACCAAGCCCTTCAGCATGCGCGAGCTGCTGGCGCGCGTGCGCGCCGCCCTTCGCCGCGCCCGCATGCGTCCCGATGACGAGGATGACACCCGTCCCATCACCTTTGGCCGCCTGCGCCTCGACCCCGCCCGCCGCGAGCTCACCCGCGATGGACAGCCGATTCCCCTCAAACCTAAGGAATACGATCTGCTCTGGTTCTTCGTGCGCCACCCCGGCCGGGTGTTCACGCGGGAGCACCTGCTCGAGCAGGTATGGGGCTACGATTTTCCCGGCGGCAGCCGCACGGTGGACGTGCACGTGCGGTGGTTGCGCGGCAAGATCGAGGACGATCCGGCCAACCCCCGCTTCCTGCGCACCTCGCGCGGCGCCGGGTACCGCTTTGAGCTGGGCGGTCACCTGACCGCGCCCGCGGAGCTTGACGAACCCTGACCATGCGCTCCCTGCGCGCCCGCATCGCCCTCACCTACGCCGCCTTGATCGTCCTGGCCATGGCGGTGCTGGGTGCCGTGCTGCTCCGCACCGAGGCCCAGCGCTACCGCCGGCTGCTGAACGAGCGCCTAGAGGCTGAAGCCTTGCTCGCCGCGGAGGCGGCACGACCCCTCCTGCGTGCGAACGCCGACATGGCCACCTTGAACAGCTTCGTCCAACGCCTGGGCCAGGGATCCACGCTTCGGATCACCGTGATCGCCCCGGACGGCGCCGTCCGGGCGGATTCCAGCCATGACCCCGCCCGCCTGGACAACCACGCCGGCCGCCCGGAGGTGCGTGCCGCGCTGGCCGGGACCATCGGTCGCGCCGCTCGCCGGAGTGACACGGAGCAGCGGGAGCTCATCTACTTAGCGGTGCCCGTGCAGGAGAACGAGCGGCTGCTGAGTATCGTGCGCGTGGCCACCCCGCTCAGCGCGGTCAACGCCGGCCTGCGCGAGGTCGCGTTTACCGTGCTGGCCACGGCCGCCGCCAGCGCCCTGACCGCAGGCGCCCTGGCCGCCGTCATCGCCGGTGCGGTCACCCGTCCCCTGCAGCGCTTGCGCCGTGCCGCGCGCGAGCTGGCCGCCGCCGACTTCCGCCGCACGCCCATTCTGTCCACTCGGGTGGCAGTCGGCGGCGTGGAGGTAGCGGAGCTGGCCGGCGCCTTTGCCGAGATGGCGGAACGGCTGCGCCGGACCGTGGAGCGCCTCAACCAGGAGCGCTCCCGGCTGGACGCGCTGCTGGCGGCCAGCAGCGATGGGCTCCTCGCGCTCGACGCCGGTGGCGTGGTGCGCTACCAGAACCCGGCCGCCGTGGCCCTGATCGGCAGGGCGGAGGGGCGGCCGTTGCTGGAGACGGCGCGCAGTCACGAGCTCCAGGCGCTGGTTCGTACGGCCCTGCGGGAGGGGCGGCGGGTCACCACCACGTTCCTGCTGGAACCACCCCCCGCCTCTCCTACCGCCGGCATCTGGGTGCAGGCGACGGCCAGCCCGATCGCCGGCGGTGGCGGGTGGGACGTGCTCCTCATCTTGCACGACATCACAGAGGTGCGCCGCGCCGAGATCACCCGCCGCGATTTCGTGGCCAACGTCTCACATGAGCTGCGCACACCCCTGGCCGGGATCAAAGCCGTGGTAGAGACGCTACGCGACGGTGCCATCCAGGACCCAACCGTGGCCGAGGAGTTCCTGGGCCGCGTGGACGCCGAGGTCGACCGACTGGTACAGCTCGTCGAAGAGCTGCTGCAACTGGCGCGCATCGAATCCGGCGCGGAGCTGGTCGTGGAAGAGGTGGACCTCCGCGAGGTGCTCGGCGCCTGCGTGGACCGCTTTGCGCACATGGCCGAGCGCGCCGGTGTTACCCTCTCCTTGGACCTGCCGCCTGCCCTTCTCTACCTGCGCGCCGACGCCGCCCGCCTGGGGCAGGCGGTGGGCAATCTCATCCACAACGCCATCAAGTTCACCCCGCCCGGTGGTACGGTGCGGGTGCACGCCGAGGCAGACGGCGACACCCTGCGCATCCACGTGACGGATACCGGCCAGGGCATCGACCCGGCGGACCTCCCGCGCATCTTCGAGCGCTTCTACGTGGCCGATCGCGCCCGCTCCGGCACCGGCCACGATCGGGGCCGGACCCGCGGCACCGGCCTGGGGCTGGCCATCGTCAAACACATCGCCCGCGCGCACGGCGGCTCGGTGTCGGCGGAGAGCACGCTTGGTCTCGGCTCCACGTTCACCATCGCGCTGCCCCTGGCCGGGATGCCTCCCGCCTCCCCCTGACCGCGCCGCGCTCATGCATCGTTAACCCGCGTTAACGCCCCGTTCACACCGCGCGCCTATCCTCCACCCCTGGTAAGGCTGCACCACGAGCGTGGAGGAGACACGATGGGTCGTGACCCCCTGCCCTTGCCCGAAGCGGGGTGGATGCCGACGGCAGCGGGTTGTGCTCGCCATTGGCCCGGCGCCGCTGCCTGCCGCTGGAAGTGTGGCAACGCCTGCGATCGCCCCGCCTTGAACCCAACGGCCGGTGAGACGTTCGAGCGCGTGCTGCGGCGGTTTCTCTCCCGCCGCGCCTTCTTGCGGGGCGCTGCGGCCGCCGCCACCGCCCTGGCTCTGCGGCCGACCTACACCCAGGCCCTCGGCCATCGCTCTCCTCAGGTTGGGAGCGAGGCTGGGCGTGAGGTCCCCCACAGCGGGCTGACGTTCGAGCCGGTACCGTTGCACACCGACGATCGGATCCTTGTGCCACCGGGGTATCGCGTGCAACCGCTCATCCGCTGGGGTGATCCAGTGCTGCGTGGGGCACCTCCCTTTGACCCCCTCCAACAGACGCCAGAAGCCCAGCGGCTGCAGTTCGGCTACAACAACGATTACATCGGTTTCTTCCCGATAACCGAGTCCGCCGGGTCGCGCGCGTTGCTGGTGGTCAACCACGAGTACACCAACCCGGAGCTCATGTTTGCGGATTACCAAGAAGGTGCCCCCACGCCCACACACGTCGACGTGGAGATCGCCGCCCATGGCGTGTCCGTCGTGGAGATCACCCGGAGCGGCGGCACGTGGACCTACGAACCCGCCGCACCCCGCAACCGCCGACTAACCGGCGACACGCCGATGCTGATCACCGGCCCGGCGTCTGGCCACCCCTGGCTGCAGACCAGCGAGGACCCGACCGGCACCCGCGTGCGCGGCACCCTCAATAACTGCTCGGGCGGCAAGACCCCCTGGGGCACCGTGCTCACCTGTGAGGAGAACTTCAACCAGTATTTCGCCCGGCTGGCCGATCTGCCGGACGATGATCCGCGCAAGGCCGTACATCGCCGTTACGGTCTGCCCCAGGGCGCTTCAGAGCGGCGATGGGAGCTGTTCCATCGCCGGTTCGATGTCAGCCAGGAACCGAACGAGGCATTCCGCTTCGGGTGGGTCGTCGAATTCGACCCGTATGACCCGACGTTTACGCCGCGCAAGCGCACCGCTCTGGGGCGGTTCAAGCATGAAGGCGCGGCGACGGTCCTCGCCCCGAGCGGGCACGTCGTCGTGTACATGGGTGATGACGAACGCTTTGAGTATGTGTACAAATTCGTGAGCGCGGGCACGGTGGACCAGGCCAACCGCGCCGCCAACCTGGACCTCCTGGACCACGGCACGTTGTACGTAGCCCGCTTCGCCGATGACGGCACCGGTGAGTGGCTGCCACTCCGGTTTGGGGAGGGACCGCTTACGCCTGCCAACGGGTTTACCTCGCAAGCGGATGTGCTTATCCGGACCCGCCTCGCCGCCGACCTTCTCGGTGCCACCAAGATGGACCGCCCGGAGGACATCGAACCCCACCCTGTCACCCGGCGAGTGTACGCGGCGATGACCAACAACACCCAACGCACTGCGGCGCAGGTCGACCGTGCGAACCCACGCGCCAACAACCGGCATGGCCACATCATTGAGCTCACGGAATCGGGCGACGACCCGACCGCGACGCGGTTCACCTGGGATATCTTCCTGCTGTGCGGCGATCCCCAGGCCGATGACGGCGTCTTCGCCGCGGGCTTTTCCGTTGAACGGCTCAGCGCCATTTCCTCGCCCGACAACCTGGTCTTCGACGGGCTGGGAAATCTGTGGATCTTCACCGACGGCCAGCCCTCGGCCCTCAGGAAGAACGACGCGGTGTTTGCGGTGCCCGTCGAGGGGCCGGAGCGCGGCTTTCTGCGCCCGTTTCTGAGCGCCGTCCCGGGCGCGGAGACAGCCTCTGGCGACTTCGACGCCGCCTACGAAACGCTGTTCGTCTCCATCCAGCACCCGGGGGAGGGGTCCTCATACGCGCAGCCGTCCAGCCGCTTCCCGGATGGCGATCTGCCACGCCCCAGCGTCGTCGCAGTCTGGAAGAGCGCGGGCCGCGACAAGCGGATCGGGTCGTAGACCCGGTCCGCTTGTCGCGGCTACCAGTGGGGCGATGGGCGTCGATCACGGTTGAGCAGCGGCTCGGAAGCGGCACACCCGCCCCCCGGGCGCTTGCCACGTGGTGGCTACCAACTCCACCGCCAGCGTGCGCCCGTCGGCCAGCGCCAGCAGGAAGCGGCGCGCACCCTGGCCGAGATGCAGGGTGAGCAAAGCACCGGGCGCCGTCAGCGCCGTGACCTGCACCTCCAGCCGGCCAGCGTGCTCGTTCAGGGTGGCAACGCCCGCGCTCACCGGCGCGCCCGCCATCGTGAGCACGATGCAGCGCTGGATTGGCGACGCAACCGTTTGAGCGGCTGCACGGCCGAGTACAGTAGGGGTCGTCATCGTTCGTCCTCGAGCACCCCGTTCAGGCGGTGTCCGACAACGATGCTAGCGAGGACGTGTTACGGCGCGATTAACGCCGATAAACGGTGCGTTAAAACGGGTCTGGAACAGTTGCCGCATTACGTCGTGACGAGGGTAAGCCGCCCGCGGCGTGTTGCCGCACCTGTGCCACCCGCGCCACACCGCGGATATCGGCCCGAGGACGGTGACCGACAGATCGGCTCGGGGGCGGCGCGCATCCATGCCCCACCGCGGCGGGGGTTCAGCTTACCCCCGCCCCGTTTGTGCTGTCAGGCAGAAGCTTGCCTGACGTCAGGCGTCCGTCAGGACCGGCAACCAGCGACATCGCCATACTCCCAGCAGACAAGGCGCGCATGCTCGGACGGACCATCGGGGGACCGCTCCGGGCACCAAGGAGGGATGGCGATGTGGACGTACCGTTTGCTGGATCCGGTGCTGTACCGGCTGCTGCTCGCCTACTTGGCGCTGGCCCGCCTGGCGCGTTGGGCGCTGCCGCTGGTCTCCGCCGCCGGCCTGCTGGCCCTCTCCGTGCAGCACGCGGCAGCCCAGCCTGAATCGCAGCAGGGCCAGCACCGCGCCGTTCCAGGGCGGGACTACGACAAGGAGAGCGTGTCGCTGGTGCGCGCGCCGGAGGCCCAGCGGGCCGGGTTCACCGGCGCCGGCACCGCCGTGGCCGTGCTGGACAGCGGCGTGGACTACCGCCGCGCCGCCTTCGGCCCGTGCACCGGCCCGAACTCACCGGAGCGGATATGCAAGGTGGCCGTGGCAACCAGCTTCGCCAACGGCCCGGGCCAGCTCGACCCTGACGGGCATGGCACCAACGTCTCCGGCATCGTGCTGGGCGTGGCGCCGGAAACCCGTTTGATCGTGCTCGACGTGTTCGATGGCGACCGCACCTCCACGGCCCACGTCCTGGCCGCCCTGGATTGGGTGCTCAAGCACAAGCGCGAGTACAACATCGTGGCCGTCAACCTCAGCCTGGAGACCGAGGCGCACCTGGTGTCGCCCTGTCGGTTCTCCCTTTACACCTTCGTGTTCCGAGATCTACGCCAGGCCGGCGTGCTGCCGATCGTGGCCGCCGGCAACAGCGGCGCGGTGGGCGGCCGGTTCGTGAACGGCGTGGCCAGCCCGGCCTGCGTCCCCGGCGCCGTGAGCGTGGGCGCCGTGTACGACGGCCGCCAGGGCGAGCGCGTGTTCCCAGGTAAGTGCGTGGACCGCTCCCCGCGCCCCGACCAGGTGACGTGCTGGTCCCAGTCTGGCCCCACGCTCTCCCTGTGGGCGCCCGGTTCCCGCATCACCGCCGCCGGCCTCACCAAAGAGGGCACCTCACAGGCAGCGCCGCACGTGGCCGGAGCGGTGGCGGCCCTGGCCTCCAAGTGCCCGACCGCCACGCCGGCCGACATCGAGCGGGCCCTGACCACCACCGGCCCGACGGTGAAGGACCCGCGCAACGGGCTGGAGCGGCACCGCCTGGATGTCATGGCCGCCGGGCAGGCGCTCGTGGCACGGGGGCTGTGCCGGTAGCCGCCCACACGCGGTGTCAGATATTCGGTACACGTCAGGCGGCAGTCAAGACCGCCGGCCCGGCTCGGCACCATCATAGAGCCAACCACGACCGACCTTTCTAAGCCGCAAGGAGGACACGACAATGATCGATAAAACCATCCATCGCGTGACCGAGACGATGTACCGCGCGCTCTCCCGGCCCCAGTGGCGCTGGCCCGTCTTCGCCATGGCGGGAGCCGCGATCCTGGCGGCGGGGGTGCTGCTGGCCATTCGCGGCGAGCGGGATGCCCAGGGAGCGTCGGGCGGCGCTTCCACACCGGCCGCGGCGGCGCCCACACCCCCGCCTTCAGCTTCACCCACGCCCACCCCCACGCCCAACCGGCCACCCAGCCGGCTGCGGAATGAGCTCAAGAAGCACGTGGACAGCGGACGGCTGGACGAGCCGGTCTTCCGGCAGATGATCGATACCGGCGAGGCGGACGGCCTGGTGACGCTCGACGACGAGCAAGTCCAGAACTCGATCAAGCGGGTGGCGGCCAGCCGCGGCGTCGCCCTCACCGACGACACGCTGGTCCAGATGCGACCGCAGATCTACACCGAGCTGAAGCGGCTGGTGCTCGCGGTGGCACCCGATCAGGCCCGCGTGGTGCAGGACTTCGAGAGCTTTGGCGTGGTGCGGGTCCACTTCTCGTCACCACAGGCCCTGCTCGAGGTGCTCAAGCGGCCGGAGGTGTCCGGCGTGCGCGCCATCGAAGAGTACAAACGCCCGTAGCGCGGGGCGCGGCGCACGCGTCGAAACGTCCTGCAGGAGGAGTCAAGCGCGGTAGCAACCTTCAACGCATCACGCGCCGGCCGCCGAGCCCGGCAGGACCGGCAGGGGGAGGGACGAGATGGCCACCATCGGCAGGTATGAGCTTCAGGGAGTGCTGGGGCGCGGCGGCTTCGCCACCGTGTACCGGGCGCACGACCCAACCACCGGGCGCGCGGTGGCGCTGAAGGTGCTGCACCCGCATCTCGCCGACGACCCGGCCGTGCGCGAGCGGTTCGTGCGCGAGGGGCAGGCGCTGGGCCGGGTGCGGCACCCCAACGTGGTCGCCGTGTACGAGGCGGGCGAGGTGGGCCGCACCGTCTTTCTGGCCACCGAGCTGATCGAGGGACGCACGCTCAGCGCCCACTGTGCCGAGCGCGGGCCCCTGCCCTTCGCGGAAGCCCTGGCCATCGCCGACCAGATCGCGGCGGCACTGGAGGCGCTGCATGCCGCCGGTCTGGTACACCGGGACGTCAAGCCCCAAAACGTGCTACTTGAGACCGCCACCGGCCGTGCCGTGCTGCTGGACCTGGGCCTGGTCCGCGCGCTGGGCAGCGCCAGCGTGACCCGCAGCGATGTGTTCGTGGGCACGCCGGGTTTCATGGCGCCGGAACAACTCCGCGCCGGTGGGCAGGTGACGCCACGCACGGATGTCTACCAGCTCGCGGCCACCCTCTACACGTTGCTCACCGGCCGGCCGCCCTTCGAGGGCGACCCAGCGCAGGTGCTGACCGCCGTGCTGTCCGAGCGGCCCGCCGACCCGCGCGCCCTGCGCCCAGACCTGCCACCCGCCGTAGCCGCCGTGCTCATGCAGGCCCTGGCCAAGGACCCGAATCAGCGGCCTGCCGGCGCGCGCGAGCTCATCGCACGCCTGCGCGCTGCCCAGGCCGGTGCCCCCCAGCACCGAGATGCCGATGCCACGCTGGTGGCGCCGCGCGCCACCGGGCCTGCCACCCCGGCGAGCGCCCCGGAGGGGGGCACGCTGGTGGCGCCGGCACCCTTCGCCCCTGCCCTATCCCAGGGAGCCGCGGCGAGCGCACCACCGGCGGCGACCGAGAGAGCACCAGAGGGCGCGCGGCAGGCGGTTCCTACCTCGCCCGCAGCCCGAGCGGACGCGGGCGGGACGACGTTGCAGGCACCTCGACCCACTCCTGGCTCTGGACCCGCGGCGCCGCAACCGGGGCCCATCGGTCATACGCCCTGGCCTTCGCCACCGGCGCGTGGTCCGGCACCGGCCTGGACGCCCGCACCACCTCCGGCGCGGCGGGGGCCCTTTGGCCGGATCAGCGGATTGGCGGTCGCGGCGGGGATTATCGCCACGCTCATTGTGTACGGTATCCAGCACTCCGGTTCCAACAACGGGTCGCCAACCCCGCCGCCTCCCGCCCCTGACCGACGAGTGGAGAACCTTCAGGGCGGACAACAGGGGGGCAATCCGAACTCCGAGCGGCAAGGGCAGAACGTCCAGGGCGGGCAGCAAGGGGGAGGGGGCGGCCAGGCCTCCGGGGTGCTGGTGCGGGATGATTTCTCCGATCCGGCGCGCGGCGTGCTGCCCCAGGGCTCAGACGATCCCAGGCGCTACACGCGCACCTACGAAAACGGCGAGTACGTGATCCGCAAATTCGACCCAAGCTGGAACCAGATCGTGCTCGCTAACGTCAACAACATTTTCGCCAACACCGCCCTGAGCGTGGACGCCCGCCTGGGCGGCAGCGACACGCGTGACCGCGGCATCTTCATCGCCTGCAACTCAAGCCCGTTGGGCGGCTATTTGTTGCAGTTCGTCCCCAACCCGACCATTCGGTACCAGCTCCAGGCTGTCGCGCTCGTACGCAGCGACGGCCAAGGCTCGCAGCCCACCGTGCTTGCCGCCCGGCCACTGCCCTCGGAGGTTAAGCGCACCGGCAGCAACCACATCGAGATGGTCTGCGCCGGCGGCGTGATCGCGGTGCGGATCAACGGCAAGGAGGTGGTACGGGTGCAAGACGACACCTATCCCGGCGGCGTGTGGGCGCTAGGTGCCAGCATCGACCCAAACGTGTCGGGCATCGCGGAGGCGCGCTTCGACAATCTGGTGATCGCGCGCGTCCAGTAGGCGCGCCTTCGCGTCGTTACGCCTGAACGGCGCCGCGCGCGGCGAACTCCTGGGCGCGGCGCTGGGCATAGGCGGCCAGGTGGGCCGGGATGGTCGTCGGTTGGCCCAGGTTGGTGGCCAGGATGCCCAGCTCGGCCGCCTCCTCCAGCACCGTGAGCACGCGGACGGCGGCCTCCGGGCTCTCGGCAAACGTGAGGATGCCGTGGTTCTGGAGCAGCACGGCCTTGGAGCGGTCGGTGATGGCGGCCACGATGTTGCTCACTGATTCGTCGGAGCCGCGGGGCGCGTAGGCCGCCACCGGCACCGGCTCCACGATGTCGAAGCGAGCCATCGCCTCGTAGATGCACTCCAGCGGCCGGTTGGCCACGGCGTAGGCGGTGACGAACGGCGCGTGCGTGTGCACGATGCCGCCCACGTCCGGCCGACGGCGGTAGACGGCGGTGTGCATGTGCACGATCTCGGCGGCGGTGGGCTCCATGCGCCCGTCCAGCACCTGACCGTCAAGGGAGAGCACGGCCAGGTGCTCCTCGCGCAGGTCGGTGATGCCGCCCACGGCGGTGAGCACGATGCGGTCACTGCCGGGGATGCGGGCGGAGATGTTGCCGTGGCCGGAGCGCGAGATGGCGCCGGTGGCGCAGATCAGGCGGGCGGCGGCCAGAACGGCGGACCGGGCGGCGCTAACGGCGGCATCGGAGACTGCGGTCATGACGAGCTCCTGAGTATGGCTACGGCGGGGCGCTCACGTCCCAGCATAACGCATCACGGAAGCACCTGAACAAGCTACGCCCGCTCCGCTGCTTCCGCCGGGCGGCGTACGCGCCCCAGACCCACGGCGGCCACGAACAGGGCCACCACGCTACCGGCCAGCGCCTCGGTGGTCTGCGGGCCCAGCGTGTCGACGAGTTTGCCCAGCGGCAGGGTGGATAGCGGCATGAGCGCCCACGTCATCAGGTACACGCTCATCACCCGGCCGTGGTAGGCGCGGTCGGTGACGGACATGATCATCGTGCTGTTGAGCGCCATGTAGGCGTTGCCGCACAGGCCCACGGCCAGCACCCACGCCAGCGCCAGCTCGAACACCGGCGTTAGGGCAAAGCCCACCAGCGCCACGCCAAACAGCACGCCGAACCCCACCTGCAGCAGGTCCTTGCGCGGATAGGAGGCCAGCGTGGCCACCGTCAGCGAGCCGATCAGCGCTCCCAGGCCCGCTGCGCCGGAGAGCATGCCCAGCTCACGCGCGCCCACGTGCAGCACGCTGCGCGCGAACACCGGCAGCAGCGACTGGTACGGCATGCCGAACAGCACCGGCACGAACGCCAGCCCGATGAGGGCCGTTAGGGCCGGGTAGCCGAGGATGTACCGGATGCCGCCGGTGAGCTGTTCCCAGAAGCGACCCTTGCCGGGTGGCCGCCGCCCGGGCCGCACCCGGGGAAGCCGCCACAGCGCGGTGATGAACCCCACATAGCACAGCGCGATCAGATAAAACGTGATCTCCAGCCCGCTGTCGCCCAGGCCCACCAGGATTCCGGCCAGGGACGGGCCGAGAATCCGGGTCAGGTTCATGCCGGAGTTGTTCAGCGCGACGGCGTTGGGCAGCTCCTCGTCCGACACCAGCTCCGGGACGATCGCCTGGCGGGAAGGCATGTTAAAAGCGAAGACGAATCCCTCCGCCAGGCTGAGCAGGGCCAGGTGCCACACCTTGATCAGCCCGAACTGGATGAGGAGGGCATTGACCACGGCCAGGGAGCCCATCAGCACCTGCGTGACCAAGAGCAGTCGCCGCTTGTCCACCCGGTCGGCGACTACGCCGCCCAGGGGGGAGAGGAAGAGCTGGGGCAAGCCCCGCATCATGGTCACAGCGCCCAGGGCGGTGGCGGACTTGGACAGCTCGTAGGCCAGGTAGCCGCGGGCGAGGATGTTCATGTTCATCGCCATGAAGGAGGCGAGCATCCCCAGCCACAACGTGCGGAAGTGCGGGTTGGCCAGCGATTGAAACGTGCGCAGGCGCACCGCCCGCCGCAGCCACCATGGCACCGACGGACCGACCCCCTCGCGCCCTCCCTTGAGGGTGGGGGGTGGAGAGGTGGGCGAGGCGGAGGGGTGGTTCGCGTGAGACGGCTGCGGGCGGCCGGCGGTGTCCCCTCGTGTGGCCATGCAACCCCCTCGTTCGTGCGACGGCACCGTCAGGCAGTGTGACACAACCGGCGCGCTGGCGCCAATGCCATACGGGCGGGTGGCGCGCGAGCCGGCAAGAGGGTCAAGGACGGGAAGAACGGCTGGGGTGTGGCGTCCTCACTTCGTGAGGCGAGCGGACGCCAGCGCGGCGCCCACGGCCATCAGCGCCGCCGCCAGGGCGATGGCGCGCGGGGTGCCGATCACGTCGGCCAGGCTGCCGGTGAGCAACGCCCCCACCGGCCCGAAGCCCTGGAACGACACGGTGAGCAGGCTCATCACTCGGCCGCGCATGTGCCCCGGCACGGTGAGCTGCAACATGCTGGACAACATGGTGCTGAACACGATGCTCGTCACCCCGGTGAGGAACAGCAGCACCAGCGCCAGCGGCAGGGAGCGGCTCATGCTGAACAGGATGAGGGTGACGCTGAACAGCGCCATGCCCCCGAGCAAGACTCCCCCTTTGCGGCGCACGTCGCCCAAGGCACCCAGAGCGGTGGCGCCGGCGAGCGTGCCCGCGCCGGGGGCGGACATCATCAGCCCCAGCTCCCGCGGCCCCACGTGCAGCACCGCGCCGGCAAAGGCGGGCAAGAGCTGCACGTACGACCGCCCAAACACGCTCGTTACCACGGAGAGCACGAGCAGCGTCCACACCAGCCGCGTAGCGCGCACGTAGCGCAACCCCTGCGCCAGATCGTCGAACAGGCCGCGAGGCTCACGCGCGTCGACCGAGCGCTCGGGGACGCCGCGTATAAGCAGGAGCGCGGCGACGACGGCCAGGAAGCTGGCGGCGTTGGCGTAAAAGGCCCCGGCAATGCCCACCCAGCCGATGGCCAGGCCGGCCAGGGCGGGCCCGAACATCGCCGCCCCCTGCCAGGCCGCCGAGTTGAGGGCGATGGCGTTGGTCAGGTCCTCACGGCGCACCAGGTCCGGGAGCAGCGCCTGGCGCGTGGGCTGGTCAAAGGCGTTCACGGTGCCGGAAAGCAGGCTCAGGAGCGCGATCTGCCACACGGTGATCACACCCGCCGAGGTGAGCACCGCCAGCACCAGGGCCAGACACAAGGCGGTGATCTGCGTCACCTTGAGCAGGCGCAGACGCGGCACCCGGTCCGCCACCACGCCGCCCATCGGTGTGACCACCATCATCGGCACGGCGCGGGCAAAGCTGACCAGGCCCAGGGCGAAGGCGGACCGGGTGAGGTCGTACACCAGCACGCCCTGGGCGACGAGCTGCATCCAGGAGCCGGAGTTGGACACCAGCAGGCCGAACCAGAGCAGGGCGAAGTTCCGGTTGCGCAAGGCGGAGAAGCGTCGCGCGGCCGCCGGCGCCTGCGGCACTGCCTCCCCCGCTGCCTGCTCGCGGAACCGAACCCCTCGCGCCACCGCCGTCGCCCGATATGCGCTCATCCCGGCGTTTGCCGGGGTGGCCTGCCCGCCATTCTACCGCGAACCGGGGAGCGAAGCGCGAGAAGCAGCCCGGGCGCCGCTCGATCCGCTTTGGCCGGTAACCGGCGCTGCAATGGCCGGCCGGCAGGAGCGACGCCGCCGCTCCCAGAGCAGCCGGCGCGCTGTCAGGTCGATGAGGAAGCCGCCGGCGCCAACCACCAGGATGGTGGCCATCAGCTCGGCGTAGGCCAGCCGGTCGCGGGCGTTGAGGATGAAGTACCCCAGCCCAGAGTCCACACCGAGCATCTCGGCCGGCACCAGGATGATCCAGGCTAGGCCCACGCCCCGGCAAAGATCGGTGAGCACGGGCCCCGTGCCTCGGGCCGGGGCCACATCGCCGCGCGCACCACCTCCTACCGGTTGGCCGCCAGGCTGCGCGCCACCGTCACCCAGCGCGGGTCCAGGGCTTGCACCTCCGCGGCGGTGTTGAGGATGATCGGCCCGATGGCGCCCACGGCCACGAGAAAATGGACCGGCGTGTCACCGACGCCGAGGACGATCACGGCGCGAGGGGGTCCAGGAGAGGGGCGAGAGCATGCGCAGGAACTGAAACACGCCGGTCAGAGCCCGCGCTGTCGGACGATGGGCGCATGAACGTGGGTGAGGGGTGACCGTGACGATCCGAGTGGGTGACCGCGCACCCGATGTGACGGTCCAAGGCGAGCGTGGTGCCGTGCGGCTGTCCGACCTGTGGCGCGAGGGGCCGTTGGTGGTGGCCTTTCTGCGCCACATGGGCTGACCGTTCTGCCGGGAGTACCTGGCGGCGCTCCGTGGGGGCGCGGGCGAGATCGAGGCGGCGGGCGGCCGGGTGGTGGCCGTGCTGCAGGGCGGCCCCGCGCCGGTGCAGGCCCTCTGCCGGCGCCTGCGCGTGCCTTTCCCCTGTCTGGCGGACCCATCGCTGGCGGGGTACCGCGCCTTTGCCCTGCGCCGCGGCCGGCCGGCAGAGCTGTTCGGCCCCAAGGTGCTGGCCCGCTACACCCAGGCTGTCCTCAAGGGACACCTGGGCGGGATGCCGGGCGGTGACCCACGCCTGCTCCCCGGCACGTTCATCATCGACCGGGACGGCACCGTGCGGTACGCTCACTACGCCCGCCACGCCGGCGACCACCCGCCCGTGTCCGAGCTGGTAGCCGCCCTGCGCCGGATCGCAGGGGCGCACTGAGGGCGGGAGCCCTTCCTGCGTCGGTCCTGGGCACCGCCTCAGCCCAGCCCGGGTGGAGGAAACAGCCGTTCGCCCGTTTCGGCGTCTTCCACGGTGATCGCGAGCTGCGGGCAGCCCTGGGCCGCCTCCAGCACCCGCTCCGCCGGTTCCGCCGTCGGGTCGGTGACGGTGGACTGGCGCTCCGCGTTGTAGGCAAACACGCCGGGCGCGGTGAGGATGCAGATGCCCGAGCCCACGCAGCGGTCGTAGTCGATGGTAATGCGCAGGCGCCGGCTCATGACCACTCCACCCAGAGCTCCTTCAGGGCGCGGGCCACTAACGTGCGATGGTACTCGCGCGGCCGGTCGGCCAGACGCAGGGTGGGGAAGCGCTGGGAGAGGGCCAGGAAGGCCTCTTGCGCCTCCAACCGCGCCAGCGGCGCCCCCAAGCACACGTGGATGCCGTGCCCAAAGGCCACGTGCGGGTTGGGAGTGCGGGTGATGTCCAGGTCATCGGGGTGGGCGAACTTGCGTGGGTCACGGTTGGCCGCTCCCAGCACCAGGAGCAGGCGGTCGCCGGCGCGGATCGGCGTGCCGCCCAGCTCCGTGTCCACCTTGGCCCAGCGGAAGGTCGCCTTGACCGGGCCATCGTAGCGCAGCAGCTCTTCCACCGCCGGTCGCACCAGGGTGGGGTTCTGCTGCAGCAGCTCCCACTGGTCGCGGTGCTCCATGAGCGCCACCAGACCGTTGGCCAGCAGGTTGGTGGTGGTCTCATGGCCAGCGAAGATGAGCACCGTGCAGGTGGCCAAGAGCTCGTCGTGGGACAGGAGATCGCCCCGCTCCTCAGCCTGCACCAGGGCGCTGATCAGGTCGTCCTTGGGGTGGCGGCGCCGGTCCTCGATGAGGGGCTCGAAGTACTCCAGCAGGTGCCGGAGCCCCTCTTGCGAGCGCTCGCGGCGGTCCGGCTCGTCAGCGCGGATGAAGAAGATGCGCGAGGTCTCGTCGGACCATTCCTTGAGCTGCTCCCGGTCCTCCGGCGGCACCCCCAGGTACTCGGAGATGACGATCACCGGCAGGTGGAAGGCGAACTCGTGGATGAACTCCATGCCCCCTCGGTTGGCTACCGAGGCCAGCAACTCGTTGATGATCGCGCGCGCCCGCGGGCGCAGCCGCTCCACGCTGGTCGGCGTGAAGGCCTTGTTCACCAGCATGCGCACGCGGGTGTGATAGGGCGGGTCGGTGAACACCAGCCATTTGGAGAAGTAGTTGATGAGCAGGGACAGGCGCTCCCGGTCCGCAGGCGATAGCTCCAGCGCCAGCGAGGCCATGCGGTCGGCGGAGAACCGGTCCCAGTCGCGCAGCGCCTCGACCACCAGGTCGTAGCGGGTCACCAGCCAGCCGCCCCACCGCGGGTTCCAGTGCACGGGGTCCGCCTCGCGCAGGCGGCCGAAGTAGGTGTAGGGGTCGGCCACGACGTCGGGGGCCAGCAGGTCGTCCTGAATGATCACGCAGCACCTCCGTTCGGCCGCGGCGGGGCCCCGGCAGGCCGGGGCGGGGCGGCATCGTTACCCGTCGACGCGGTTGCCCGGGCTGGCTCCACCGGCGGGACACAGCACGCGCCCAGCGCGCGCTCGATCAGCTCGATGAACCGGGCGCTAATCGCCTCGGGCGGGAGTGGGCCATCCGGGCGGTACCATTGGTAAAGCCAATTGCCCAGCGAGAGCACCAGCAGGGTGGCGAACTTGGGGTCCGGTACCTGAAAGACACCGGCACGCACGCCGTCCGCGATGGCGCGGCGGAAGACGGCCTCGTAGGTCCGGCGTTGGGCAGCGATGGCCGCCCGCCGCTCCGGCGGCAGGGCGCGCCACTCGTGGTGGAAGACCACGGCGTTGGCCGGGTCGCTGGTCATGACGGCAACGTGCGCCTCCACCAGGCGGCGCAGGCGGCGGCGTGGATCCGGCTCCTCCGCCTCCACCGCGGCGGCGCCGCCCACGAAGCGCTCGGCGGCGCGGCTGACCAGCTCCCACAGCAGGTCCTCTTTGGAGGCGATGTGGGCGTAGAGGCTGCCGCCCTGCAGGTCCACGGCGGCGGCGATGTCGCGCACGGAGGTGGCGTGGTAGCCGCGCGCGGCGAACAGCCGCTTGGCCGCCTCCAGAATCGCCGCCCGACGCGACGTCTCCAGGTTACCTAACGAGCGTTTGTTCATCATCAGGGCCAGTATAGGGGCGATGACGGCGCTGTCAAGCCCCGCCCGCTTGACGGGCGGGCGGCGGCGCGGGACGATCGTCCCGAACCCAGTCGCATGGGAACGGGGATGCAGGCGCAGATCGTCACGCCCGTGGGCGTGCACGCGCTGGACAGCGGCGGCCCGGCCATCCCCTGTCACCGCTGCGGGCTCTGCTGCGAGCGCTGGCAGCCCCTGCTCACCCGCGCCGATAGCGAGCGCCTGGCCGCCCACCTCGGCTTAAGCGCGGCCGCGTTCGAGATGGCCTACACCCAGCCCTACCCGTTGGACGACGAGCGCCGCCTGCTGCGCCAAGTGGACGGCCATTGTGTGTTCCTGCGATACGAGGGGCGACACACCACCTGCACCGTGCACCTGGCCCGCCCACAGGCGTGCCGCGACTGGCAGCCGGGCCTCAGCCGCAAGGAATGCATGGAGGGCCTGGCGCGCTTCGCCGACGCCACCGGGCTGATCCGGCTGGAAGACCTCTACCCGGACGAGGCCGATCGGCGGGAGGCCCTGCGTGCCTTGGCTCCGCGTGGCTCCCCGTGAGCGGTGCGGGCGTTCGCCGCGGCCCGCTCCCCCCGAGAAGCCGCACGACGACGTGTCCCCGCCGCGCGAGCGCCCCCTCTAGGATCACGCCGGTGGGAAGCGCGCCGCCGTCCTTCGCGCGCTTCCGCGCTTGGGGCGCGCTCGATCCGCTAGCCCACCCGCTCGATCACGGCGGCGATGCCCTGACCGCCGCCGATGCACATCGTCTCCAGGCCGAACTGGGCGCCCCGCCGCTCCATCTCGTGCAAGAGCGTGGCCATGATGCGCGCGCCGGTGGCCCCCACCGGGTGGCCGATGGAGATGCCGGAGCCGTTCACGTTCAGGCGGTCGAAGTCCTTCTCGGTGAAGCCCCACTCGCGCGTCACGGCCAGCACCTGGGCGGCGAACGCCTCGTTCAGTTCGATGAGGTCCATGTCCGCCAGGCTGAGGCCGGCCCGTTCCAGCGTCTTCTTGGTGGCCGGCACCGGGCCGATGCCCATGTAGGCCGGATGCACGCCGGCGATGGCCCAGGAGCGCAGCTTGCCCATCGGCTTGAGGCCCAGCTCCGCCGCCTTCTCCGGCGTGGTGACGATACAGCAGGCGGCGGCGTCGTTCTCGCCGCTGGCGTTGCCGGCCGTCACCGTCGCCTCCGGGTCCACGCTGATGCGGATGGGCCTGAGCGCCGCCAGCTTCTCCAAGGTGGTGTCGGCGCGCGGGTGCTCATCGCGGGCGAAGAGGATGCCCTCGCCTTTCTTGGAGGGCACCGGCACCGGCACGATCTCGGCGTCGAACTTACCCGCCTCCCAGGCGGCCACCGCCCGCTGGTGGGAGCGCAGGGCGTACTCGTCTTGCTCTTGGCGCGAGATCCGGTACTGGCGGCGGAGGTTCTCCGCCGTCTCGATCATGCCGCCCGGCACCGGGTAGCGGCTGGAGCCGGCCGTCACCCGGCCCCGGTCCAGCCGGTCCATCAGGGTGATGGCGCCGCGGTTGGGCCCCCAGCGCACCTGGGTGGTGTAGAACTCGGCGTTGCTCATGCTTTCCACGCCGCCCGCCAGCACCACGTCCGCCACGCCGGTCTGCACCTCCATCGCCGCCAGGCAGATGGCCTGCAGGCTGGAGCCGCAGCGCCGGTCGAGCTGCACGCCCGGCACCTCCACCGGCAGGCCGGCGCGCAGCGCCGCGATGCGGCCGATGTCCGGCGTCTCGCCGTTCGGGTAGCAGTGGCCGAACACCACGTCGTCGATCACGCGCGGGTCGATCTTGGTGCGCGTCAGCACCGCCTCCACCACGGTGGCCGCCAGCGTCTCCGCGTCCACGTCCTTGAGCGCCCCGCCGAACCGGCCGACGGGGGTGCGCACCGGGCAGCAGATCACCGCCTCACGCATGGTATGCGCTCCTTTCCCGACCCCATGCGGGGGCCGTGCAACCGGGTTTTGTTCCTCGCCATTCTATGGCGTTCTACCGGCAGGCAATAGAATGGACCGCAGCCGCCCGATGCCCAAAAGGGGGGATCCACCGTGTCCGAGCGTCATGACCGCCTGGCCCTGCTCGACCGCTACGTGCGCATCGCCACCGTCAGCCGACGGGTAACGCCGGCGATGGTGGCAGAGGTGCAGGCGCTGTGGCGCTCCCTGGGGCTGGAGCTCACGCCGCTCCTGCCTGAGGACGGCGCCGGCACGCCCTGCCTGTACGGCGAGATCGCCGGCCCGCCCGGCGCGCCCACGCTGCTCGTCTACGGCCACTACGACGTGCAGCCGCCCGGCGATGTGACCCAGTGGGTGTGGGAGGGGGTACGCTGCGAGCCGTTTGCGCCCACGTGCTTTCAGGAGGGGCAACCGGTAGACCCGGCAGCGTTGCCGGCCGAGGCGCTGGACGGGGTGGTACTGGTGGCACGCGGCGGCGCGGACAACAAGGGCCAGCACCTGGCCGCCCTCCTGGGCCTGCTGGACGCCGCCCGCGCCGGCACGCTCCAGTGGCGCGTGAAGGTGCTGCTGGACGGAGAGGAGGAGCACGGCAGCCCGCACCTGCGCGCCGTGGCCGAACGCTATCGCGATCGGCTGGCGGCGGACCTGGTGGTCGGCTCTGATGGGCCCAAACAACGCAACCGGCCCACGCTGGTGCTGGGCGTGCGCGGGCTCCTGATCGTGGACATCGTGGCGGAGAACGGGGCGCCGGCCTCGCTCCACTCCGGCAACTACGGCAACATCCTGCCCAACCCGGTGCTGCCCCTGGCCCGTCTCATCGCCGACATCGAGGGGCGGGTGCGCGCCTACGCGGAGCGGCACGACGCCTTCCGCCAGGAAGCGGAGCAGACCTTCGCCGAGCTGGCCACGGAAGCCACCTGGCGGCCGTTCCTCTGGCCCACGGTGAACGTCAACCATCTGATGAGCGAGGGCGCCTCACCGGAGCTGACCCGCACGATCATCCCCCGCTCCGTGCACGCCCGTCTGGACGTGCGCCTCACACCCGACACCCCGCCCACGGCCGTGCGCGCCATCGTGGAGGAGGCGGCCACCGCGCACGCCGCGCTGGAGCCGGGCCTGAGTTTCATCGTGCGCACGGGCGACGACCTGCCGGCCAGCTTCACGCCGCCCAAGCACCCGGCCTACGAGTGGCTACTGGGCCTGCTGGCGCAAACGGGCGGCCCGCCGGTGGTGGTGCCGCTGTTGGGCGGCACGCTGCCGGCCTACGTCTTCACCGAGGTGCTGCGCCGGCCCACCTTCTGGCTGCCCGCCGCCAACAGCGACAACCGCCAGCACGACGTCAACGAGCACTACGTGCTGGCGCACTTCTTCCAGCAGATGGACCTCTACCGACGCATCGCCTCCTCCCACCCGCTGGAGGGTGCGACGACCCGATAGGCGGCGCACCGCCGCTTACGGCTCACACGCCGCCAGCACCGCGAGCACCTGGCGGCGGAGCGACTCGGGCACCGGCCGACGGGCGCCACGCGCCGGCTCGTGACACCAGAGGCAGTGGCACCATTCGGCGTCGTACACCTCAGCCGCGTCGTCCAGCTCGGCCCTCTTGTAGCAGTCCGTGCAGGTGAACATCGCACCCCTCCGGCGACCATTTATCGATCTCAACGATGGTCGGCCGGCGTTTTGCGGAACGCTCTCATCCGAACGGACATCCTCACCCAGGCAAGGCGAGGCGATCGGTGAGGGTATGGCATGGTCGTGGGGGTGGTACCACGTCGAGAACCAGGGGGCGGAGACCGGCGGGGACGCTGCCCGTGCCTCCCCGCCGGTCCTCGTCCCTCACGCTCGGGCGCGGGGCGGGCCCCGGGATTGGCACCGGCCTAACCGGTGCCGTCGCGGCGGGCGACGATCAGCACCTCGATATGCACGGTGTCCTCCACCTGCACGATGCCGGCGATGTTCGGCGGCGGGATGTCGAAGTCGGCCCAGGTGAAATCGGTTCGTCCGACGATGAAGAGCGTGTTGTCATGGAAGCGTGCCTCCACCTGAAAGGTGAGGGGCCGCTCCACCTCACGGATCTTCATCATGCCGGTGACCGCGCGGCTCACCGTCTCGCCCACGCGGTACTCGCTGGGAAGGTCAAGCTGGGTCACGCTGAACTGCGCGTAGGGGTAGCGCTCGGACTGGATGCCGCCCCGCTCCCGGATGAACCGATCACGCATGGGCTGATCGCTCTCCAGGGTGCGCAGGTCCACGGTGATGGTGGACGGCCCACCGTCCAGGCGGATGGTGCCGGTGATGGCCGTGGTACGGCCGACGGCGTTGCTAGGCAGCGGCAGGCGCGCCAGCTTCTCGCGCACGGTGTAGGTAGCGGTGGACTCACCCGGCACGACCGTGAACACTACCCCAGCCACATCGTGCGGACGGAGGATCTCGCCGGCGGCGCCGCTCGCCTGGCCGCCCGCCCCCCGACTGGCCGGGGGCTCCGGTAGCGCCGGGAGCGCCAGTCGGCCGCTCTGGGCGTCACCCTGGCCGGCCAGGGCCATACCTAGGGCGAGGGCGGCCACGGTGGCTACCGGCGCGCTCCACACGGGCCGCACCACGGGCCGCGCCAGCAGCGGCGTGAGCACGCCGACCGCCGCGAACACCAGCGCCGCCAGCGGCAGCACGAACGTGGCGACCCCGTCTAAGGGTGCGCCGGGCGCCGCCTCGAACGCCAGCGTGGCCAGCGCCACGAGGGCAAAGCCGGCGGCCAGCCAGCCGGCAAAGGCAGGGAGGGGGTGCGGGCGCCGGTGCAGCGCCTGCCAGGCCAGACCGGCCACCAGCCCGACCAGCAACGCGCCCAGCGTGATGCTGGCGGTGTTGAAGAAGGCGTCGTTCGGGGAGCGGAGCGGAAGCGAGACGAGGGCGGCGGCCACGGCCGCCAGCGCGCCCGCACCGAGCCCACCGAGGATGTGGTCTCGAGCCGGCGGGGTGGACGGTGTCGGTGCCATCGTCGGTCTCCTGGACATGCGGGTTGAGGGCGGGGATGGCGCTGGTGCCGATGATAGCCAGAGCAGCGCAATGGGGTGTTAGAGGCATATTAACGCCCCGCGATCGCTACGTCGGCAGCCCGGTGGGTGGATTGGCGCTGACATGCGCGCCAGGGCTGGACCCCGTATCCTCGAGGCGATGCACCGTCGCAGCGCGAGCACGGCGAACGCCCTGGGAAGGGCAGACCGTTTCCCTTCCCAAACGCAAGCCGCAACCCTGCCAACGGAGGGAGCCATGGGACTGCTTGACGGCAAGGTGGCCTTGGTGCTGGGCGTGGCCAATAAGTTCAGCATTGGCTGGGCCATCGCCCAGACGTTGCACCGAGAAGGGGCCCGGCTGGTGCTCAACTATCAGGGCGAACGGGTGGAGCGGGGGGTACGCGCCCTCGGCGACTCCCTCCCCGGCACGTTGGTGCTGCCCTGTGACGTGAGCGACGACGCCCAGATCGACGCCCTATTCCGGCAGATCGAGGCGACGCACGACGGCCTCGACGCGCTGGTCCACTCCATCGCCTACGCCCCGACGGAGGCGCTGGACGGCCCCTACCTGCACACCAGCCGTGAGGCGTTCCGGGTGGCGCTGGAGGTGAGCGCCTACTCGCTGACGGCCGTCCTGCAGCGGGCGGCGCCGCTCATGGAGCGACGCGGCGGCGGCTCGGTGGTCACGCTCACCTACCTGGGCGGGGAGCGAGTGGTGCCGCACTACAACGTCATGGGCGTAGCCAAGGCCGCCCTGGAGATGAGCGTGCGCTACCTGGCCGCCGACCTGGGCCCGCGCGGCATCCGCGTGAACGCCATCTCCGCCGGGCCGATCAGCACCGCCTCCGCACGGGCGATCAAGGGGTTCTTGGAGATGGCCCACCGCGTGGCCGAGCACGCGCCGCTGCGCCACGGCACAACCCCCACGGAAGTGGCCGACACCGCCGTCTACCTGCTCAGCGATCTGGCGCGCGGCGTGACCGGCGAGGTGGTGCACGTCGATTCCGGGTACCACGTGCTGGGCGTCGTCTGACCGATGGGGGAGGCAGCGAGGCCACCTACACCCGCCGTGCGCGTGCATGGTCTATACTGAGGCTACCTATAGGAGCCGATGGAGCGAGCGATGAGCCCAGAGGATCTCGGCCTGGAGCCGTTTGAAAGCGATCCACAACTGGCCGGCTTCACCAAAGAGCAGATCCAGAAGGCGTACCTCGGCGCCAAGCGCATGTCCGAGCGATACGTGGCCAAGGGGCCGTATAAGTTCTTCCCTGACCCGCTCACCGTCGAGCTGGTGCAGCGCGGGCTGGCCAAGAACGAGCTCTTATACGGCAAGCGCTACTGTCCTTGAATGACGCTGTCAGGTGATCCGGCGGAGGATCGCCTGAAGATCTGTCCGTGTGACAGACATCACGAGGATATCGCGCGCGACGGGTTCTGTATCTGAATGTTCTTCGTGTCGGAGGAGTTCCTCCGCAAGTATGAGGCCGGTGAGGCCTTTGGCAGCACCCTGGACCAGGTAACGAAGCCCGGCGAGAGTCTCTTTCCCGAGGCGCACGGTGAGGGCGCGGAAAAGAAGCGCAAGGCGGAGCGCGCCGAAGAAGCGCGCCGCCGCGGTCAGATTCAGGCCGAGGGATAGGACGAGCCCCGTCGTTCACCACCCCCAGCACGCACGCCCAACCTGCACTACCTGACGCGAGCCGATGGGGGAGCTCCCCCCTCGGCTCGCGCTTCATGCGCGTTCGGCCAACCCCTCACACCGGCGCGTGCCACCGATCACGCCGTCGAGCTACACGGCCGCGGGCAGTACACACCTCACCGGCCCGAATTGGCCTCCGTGCCCTCACCTACCCTCCTTCTAACCCCCTCTCGCATGCGGGAGAGAATGCCCGAAGGGCGGGTGAGGGGCAGAGCGTCCGCCGAAATTTCACCTCGTGGCAATCGACCCGTCACCTCCCGGAAACACGGCCATGGCATGATCCGGTCAGACAGTGCCGTGAGCCAGTAGAGGGAGGTCCTCCATGATCGAGCAGGCCGTGCTGGTATGGGACCGGAAACGGAAGCGGATCACCCGCGTGCGTCCGCGGCGGGAGCCGGTCAAGGTGCACGTGTGCCGGACCTGCCTGCGCGCCCATTCCGCCACCCAGGCCTGTCGCGCCGCCTGATGCTGGTCGGCGCTTGACGCGCGCCCGGGTGCAGGCCATGCTGGGGGTACCTTACCGGCGGTCAGACGGGCGCCTTGGCGCATCCTGGCGCCCGACGAAGGCCGCATCAGGAGGAGCACGCGTGAACTTCCTCTGGTTTCACCTGATGCCCTACCGGGCGCTGCCCAAGGACTTCTCTCAGCGCTACCGCTCCGTGTGGGTGGACCCGCCCGCGGAGCTGTTCGACCCCGCGATCTGCCACCAGCTCTACAACGACTCGCTGGACGAGCTGGAGTTCGCCGACCGGATGGGCTACGACGCCATCTGCGTCAACGAGCACCACCAGAACGCCTATGGCCTCATGCCCTCGCCCAACCTGATGGCGGCGGCCCTGGCCCGGCGGACGCAGAACGCTGCGCTGTGCGTGCTGGGCAACTCCATCGCCCTCTACAACCCACCCCTGCGCGTGGCCGAGGAGTTCGCCATGCTGGATTGCCTGTCCGGCGGGCGGCTCATCGCCGGCTTTCCGGTGGGCACGAGCATGGACACCAACTACTGCTACGGCGTGCCCCCCGCCATCCTGCGCGAAAAGTACTACGAGGCGCACGACCTCATCCTGGAGGCCTGGACCAACCCCAACGTCTTCAGCTTCAACGGCAAGTACACGCAGCTGCGGTACGTGAACATCTGGCCGCGCCCCGTGCAGAAGCCCCACCCGCCGGTGTGGATCCCCGGCGGCGGTTCCATCGAGACGTGGGAGTGGACGACCCGGATGAATTACGTCTACTCCTACCTGTCCTACTTCGGCCACAAGCACGCCGCCAACGTGTTGCGCGGCTACTGGAACAAGGTCGAAGAGCTCGGTGGCGACGATAACCCTTACCGCGCCGGCTTCGCCCAGATCGTGGCGGTGGCCGCCACCGACGCCGAGGCGGAGCGGCTGTACCGCCCGCACGCCGAGTTCTTCTTCAACAACTGCCTGCACGTCTGGAACGGCTGGGCGGAGGCCCCCGGCTATCGCACCATCGCCTCCGTCAAGGCCGGGCTGCGCGCCCAGGTGGGTCGCGCCGCTTCCGCTTTCCGCAGCAACCTCACCTGGCCGCAGATGATCGAGCAGGGCTACGTGATCGCTGGCTCGCCGGCCACGGTGCGCGACCTGCTGCGCGAGGCGATCGTCAGCCTGCGCGTGGGCCAGCTCATGCTGCTTATGCAGTTCGGCGATATGCCCAAGGAGCTGGCACTGCACAACACGGAGCTGTTTGCGCGCGAGGTGATGCCGCACCTCAAGGGCATGTGGAGCGAGTACGAGGACCACTGGTTCCCCAAGCCGCTCGCCCGCCGCGCCCAGCCCGCCCCCATCGCCGCCAAGTAGCCCCACCGCGCCCTGCATGGCACCCCGTCCCGCTGCATTCAGAGGCACCTCGGCCGTCAGCGGGCGGGGTGCCCTGTCACTTTACGCCCGACAGGCGCGCGCCGGATGTACAGATCCGATAGACTTTTGGACGAGAGCGGGCATCCGCCGGCCTGGACCAGCCAGCGCGAACCCCGCCGATCGCACATGCACGACCGTGCACCACGGGTGCTCGCCGCCCCCGGCGCGCCCCTGTCGACCCGTCCTGAGGCGGAGGAGCCGGAAGCGGGGGCCGATTCGCTCCCGCCCCTCCGTCTAGAGGATCTCGACCCAGACCCTTTCACCCTGTTCGCGCGCTGGTACGCGCTGGCCCAGGAGCGCGCCTGCCACGACCCCAGCGCCATGGCCCTGGCCACCGCCACGCCGGACGGCCGTCCCTCGGTGCGCATGGTGCTGCTCAAGGGATTCGACGCCCGCGGCTTCGTGTTCTACACCAACTACGAGAGCCGCAAGGGCCGCGAGCTGGCGCGCAACCCGTTCGCGGCGCTGGTCTTCTACTGGCCCAACCTGCGCCGCCAGGTGCGCATCTCCGGTCGGGTGGTGCGCGTGAGCGACGCCGAATCGGACGCCTATTTCGCCACCCGCCCGCTCGGCAGCCGCCTGAGCGCCGCGGTCTCGCCGCAAAGCGCGGTGATCGGCTCGCGCGAGGAGCTGGAGCGCCGCGTGGCGGAGCTGGCCGCCGCCGCGCCCGTCGGCCCGCCGCGCCCGCCGTTTTGGGGCGGCCTGCGCCTGGTGCCCGAGGAGTTCGAGTTCTGGCAGAGCCGGCCCAACCGTTTGCACGACCGCTTCCGCTACACCCCCCGGCCAGAGGGCGGCTGGCAGATCGAGCGCCTGGCGCCCTAAGCTGTACCGGCTGACGATGGAGGGAACCGCCATGCTGCTCGTCACCGGGGCGACCGGCTACCTCGGTTCAGCGCTCACCCACCTCCTGGTGCAGGAGGGCTATCGCGTCCGCGCCCTGGTGCGCACGCCGGACAAGGCCACGCTCCTGCCGGCATCGGTTGAGATCGTGCCGGGTGACCTGGCCGACGAGGCGTCGCTGGTGCGGGCTGCGGCGGGATGCGAGGGGATCGTGCACCTGGCCGCGGCCCTAGGCGGCACATTGGAAGAAGCGCGCCGCTCCAACACGGAGGGCACCCGCGCGGTGCTGCGCGCCGCCGTGCGCGCGGGCGTGCGCCGCGTGGTGCACACGAGCAGCAGCGCCGCCATCATCGACACCTCCGGTCTGGTGAGTGAGCGGGCGGCCAACCGCACGGCGCTGGTCGACCCGTACTCCGTCACCAAGGCCGAGGCGGAAGGGCTAGTGTTTGCCGCCGTGCGCGAGGGGTTGGACGCCCGCATCGTCAACGTCGTCAACGCCTACGGGCCCAGCCCGGCCGGCCCTGCCAGTTACAATCGGCTCTTCCTGGCCGTCGTGCGCGGTGAGGTGCCGGTGATCGTGGACGCGCGGGTGGGCTGGGTGCTGGCCGAGGACGTGGCGCGCGGGCACCTGCTCGCCTATGAGCGGGGCGCGGCCGGGCGCCGCTACGTGCTCTGCGGCGAGGTCGCCACCTTCTCGGCGGTGCTCAACCGGGTGGCGGAGCTGTGGGGCAGCCCACACCGCGTGCACGCCTTGCCGCCCGGCACCGCCCTGCCGCCGGACGCCGGCCTGTTCGCCCGTCGCTCCGAGGTCTACGGGCGCCTGGGACCGGTGCGCGTGGACGACGCCCAGGCGCGCGCCATCGGTTTTCACGGCCGCGGGCTCGCCGAGGGCCTGCCCCTCACCGTGGACTGGCTCCGACGCGTGGCCGATGCGGGATGAGAGGCGGCCGTCCCCTTGGTTCGGCCGGACCCGTTTATCCGCCCAGCCACACGGGCAGCGGCGGCGCCAGGCGGGCTAGGCGCAGCAGCTCGTAGTCCGTCGCACAGCCGTTGCAGAGCACCGTCTCTCCGTAGCGCACCGCGCCCAGCGCTGGCCGCTCGCGTTGGCAGGCGTGACAGAGCACCGTCTGCTCCGCGCTCAGCCCGCGCTCGCGGTCATCCTCCCGCAAGAGGCGCATCACCGCGTACACCGCCTCAACCTGAGTGCGCGTCGGACCCTGCATGGTTCCCATTCCCGCCGAGTCGCCACTCGGTGCAAACCGCTCTCTCCACTGGTATCGTAGGCCCCCCAGGTTTCCAGCGCGTTACGACCCTGTCAGCGTTGCGTGAAATCCGTACCGGCCGGTGTGTCGCTCGGTGCCCGGAAGAGGTGTACGCTGGCGCTACCACCCTGTCATCCCAGGGGATAAGCCGTGGCCCGGATGACCCCGGAGACCCTGGCGGCGTTTCTCTCCCAGCCGATCATCGCCGTGCTGGCCACGCTCCGTCGCGACGGCCGCCCGTACCTGGTGCCGGTCTGGTTCCTGTGGCGGGACGACGCCTTTTGGCTGACCGGTACCACCGCGCGCACCTGGTGCCGTCACATCCTGCGTGACCCGCGCGTCTCCCTGTGCATCGAGAGCACAGAGCCGGTAACCCGCTATGTGGCGGTCGACTGCCTGGCTACACCCGTGTACGACGAGATCTGGCCGCTCACCACCGCGCTGGCGCGCAAGTACCTGGGCGCACGACCGGGCGCCACGGAGGCGGATGTCGAGCAGTTCGTGGCCAACATGCGCCGCGAGCCCCGGTTGCTCTTCCGTCTGACGCCCACCGCGCCGCCCGCACACTGGCGCGCCATTGACCTCACCGTGTACACCGGCGCCCGCGGTGACCGCGCCTGGCAGCGGCGACAGGCCGGCGCGGGGGAACGGTAACCCTGCTGCCGGCCCGGGCTCCGAGAGGTACCCCTATGGCACACCACATGGGGTGGCGGGGACGGGCGCTGGCCGTGCTCCTGGCGCTGACCGTCGGCTGCGGCGGCAGCCCCGAGCGGACGCTGAACGACTGCGAGTACGCTGAGACGGTGCGCACCGCGTTCCAAGGCTTCAGCCACAGCCTCACCGCCGCTGGGCTGCAACTGAGCATCGCCGGACCCGCGGCCACGACCGAGCAGCGAGCGGCAGCGGCCCGAGCGCTGGACGAGCTGGACGTGGAGCTCGGCCGACTACTGGACGATCTGCGCCGCCTGCGCATCGGCGGTGACCTGCAACCGGTCAACGCCGCGCTCGTGGCCACGCTTGAGGATATGCGCCGCCAGCTGCCGGCCCTCAAGCAAGCCGCCGTGGCCGGCGACAGCGAGCGGGTGGACGAGGTTCTGGAGCGCATCAGCCGTGACGCCGAGGTGCGCCTGGAGCGGCTGAACCGCGAACAGCCCCAGGTCGCCTCTCGGTTAGAGGCGTGTCGGTGAGCCGTCGCCCCTTGACGTGCGCCCGCGCGGCGCACATAACTACCGACGCGGGAGGTGCCTCGTGACCAAGAAAGAACGCATTCGCGCCGCGCTGGCCGGCCAGGAGGTAGACCGCGTGCCCGCCGCCTTCTGGGGGCACGACTTCCTGCGCGAGTGGTCGCCGGAGACGCTGGCCGCCTCCACCGTCGAGCGCTACCGCCGCTACGACGACGACCTGATCAAGCTCAACCCGCGCGCCACCTACTACTATGAGGCGTGGGGCAACCGCTACGACCGCCCGGACACCCAGCGCCAGCCGCGGATGCTGGCCCATGCCGTGCGCTCCGCCACCGAGCTGGCCGCCCTGCCGGAGGTCGACCCGCGCACCGGCCCCTTCGGCGAGCAGCTCGAGGCGCTGCGCCTGGTGGTGCAGGAGGTGGGCGCGGAGGTGGACGTGCTGCAGACGGTCTTCAACCCCATCTCCGTCGCCGGCCGGCTCATGGGCACGGACCTAAACGCCCTCAAAACGGCGGCCCACGAGGACCCGGCAGCCGTGCACACCGGCCTGGCCACCATCGCACGGGTGCTGGCCCGCTACGCCGCCGCCTCCCTGGAGGCAGGGGCATCGGGCATCTTCTTCGCCACCGTGGACTGGGGCACCACCGACGCCGCTGGCGAGGATTTCTACCGCGAGTTTGGCCGCCCCTACGACCTGCAGGTGCTGCACGCCGTGCGCGGCGCCCCCGTCAACGTGTTGCACGTCTGCCGCAGCCACAACCTGCTGCGCCTGCTCGTCGACTACCCGGTGGCCGCCTTCAACTGGGACGCCCACGGCGAGGGCAACCCCTCACTGGCCGAGGGGCTGCGCCTCACCGGCCGTGCCGTGATGGGCGGCATCGACCAGCGGGCCATCGCCACCGCCACGCCGGCGGCCGTCGCCGCCCAGGCGCAGGAGGCCCTCCGTCAGACCGGCGGCCGTCGCTTCATCCTGGCCGGTGGCTGCGCCGTCCCGCCGGAGACGCCGGAGGCGAACCTGCGCGCCGCCTTCGAGGTGGTACACGGCGCCCGTGCTGCCTGAGCCGCCTCAGCGCACGCGCTGCCGGTCAAACGGCGTGGACAGGATCACCACCGTGCGCGTGCGCGCCACCCCCTCAACCATGTTGATCCGGCGGAGCAATGCCTCCAGCTCCGCCGGATCGGCCACCCGCACCTTGAGCAGGTAGCTGTCCTCACCGGTCACGCTGTGGCATTCCTCCACCTCGGGCATAGCGGCAAACGCCCGCTCCAGGTCTTCCCAGTGGTAGCCGCTGGCCTGGGTGACCGCCACGAACGCACCCAGGGGGAAGCCGAGCGGGCCCGGCTCCACCACCGCCCGGTAGCCGCGGATCACCCCCGCCCGCTCTAGCCGCTTGACGCGCGCGTGCACCGACGGCGCCGAGAGCCCGACCGCCTGCCCCAGCTCGGCGTACGAGGCGCGGGCGTTGGCATGCAGCGCCGCTAAGAGCCGGCGATCCGTTTCGTCAACTCGGGGTTGTTCTTCATTGTTTTGAGGCATATGCGCTTGTATGCCTAACGCATCTGGCGTTATCGTGCAGGTAGAGCTTACATCATGTGAGCGCCGCACTGCGACCGTCATCCGACGCGGACGCAGGGGGAGTGCTACGACGACGATGCAGACGGACGCCCACACCGCAGACGCGATGCCCGGCCCACGCGCCCAGGCGATCATCGCCCGTGACGCGGCGGTGATGTCCCCCTCGCTCACGCGCCCCTACCCCTTCGTGATGGCCGAGGGGCGGGGTGTGTGGGTGCGCGACGTGGACGGCCACGTGTACTTGGACTTCACCGCCGGCGTGGCCGTCGCCACCACCGGCCACTGCCACCCGCGCGTGGTGGCGGCGGTACAGGAGCAGGCGGCACGCTTCCTGCACATGGCCGGCACGGACTTCTACTACGAGGTGCAGGTGGCGCTGGCCGAGCGGCTGGCGGCCATCGCCCCGGTGCGCGGCCGGCCGCGCGTGTTCTTCGGCAACTCCGGCACCGAGGCCATCGAGGGAGCGATCAAGCTGGCCCGGTACGCCACCGGCCGCCCCAACCTGCTGGCGTTCATCGGCGGCTTCCACGGGCGCACGCTGGGGGCGCTGTCGCTCACGGCCAGCAAGGCGGTACAGCGGGATGGGTTCGGCCCACTGCTGCCCGGCGTCTTCCACGCCCCGTACCCCAGCGCCGCCCGTGGCGACACCGCCGACAGCCTGGCGGCGATCGAGCGGTTGTTTGCCACCGTGCTGCCGCCGCGCTCGCTGGCGGCGATCGTGGTGGAGCCGGTGCAGGGGGAGGGCGGGTACGTCGTGCCGCCGCCCGACTTCCTGCCCGCGCTGCGCGCCCTGTGCGACCGCACCGGCGCCCTGCTGGTAGTGGACGAGGTGCAGAGCGGCATGGGCCGCACCGGGCGGATGTTCGCCATCGAGCACTGGGGGGTGGAGGCCGACATCCTCTGCCTCGCCAAAGGGCTGGCCTCCGGGCTGCCCCTGAGCGCCTTCATCGCCGGCGACCACCTCATGACCTGGCCGCCCGGCGCCCACGGCAACACCTTCGGCGGCAACCCGCTGGCCTGCGCCGCCGCCCTGGCCACCTTGGACCTGCTGGAGGAGGGGCTGGTGGAGAACGCGGCGCGGGTGGGCGCGTACCTGCTGGCGCGGCTGGCGCCGCCCCGGCCGGAGGCACGGGGCCCCGATGGGCCGGGGCTGGCGGGGCGGGCACCGGTGCGCGCGGTGCGCGGCCTCGGCCTCATGATCGGCCTGGAGTGCGTGGACAGCGCCGCACAGCAGGCGGTGGTGGCGGAGGCGTTCGCCCGCCGGCTGCTCACCCTGCCAGCCGGCACAGCCACGGTGCGGCTGTCGCCACCGCTGGTGCTGACCGAGGCGGAGGCGGAGGAAGGCGCGCGGCGCTTGGAGGCCGCCGTGGCGGCGGTGGCGCAAGCACGCGGCCCGGCGGCGGATGACGGGCCGCACGGCATGGAGGAATCGCCATGATGCTCAGTCCGCTGACCCGCCCGCGCACCGGCGCCCGCGTGCTCATGTGCCCGCCGGACTACTACGGCGTGCGCTACCGCATCAACCCGTGGATGGATCCGACCCGCGCGGTGGACCACGAGCGGGCCGTGCGCCAGTGGCGCGCCCTGATGGCGGCCTACCGCGCCCTCGGCGTCGAGGTAGAGCTGATCCCGCCCGTGCCCGAGCAGCCGGACCTGGTGTTCACCGCCAACGCCGGCCTGGTGCTCGGTGACCGCTTCGTGCTCAGCCGCTTCCGCTACCCGGAACGGCAAGGGGAGGAGCGGTATTTCCGCGCTTGGGCGGAGCGGGCCGGCTTCGAGGTGATCGAGCCGCCGGTCGGCCTGTCCTTCGAGGGCGCCGGCGACGCGCTGTTCTGCGGCGACGCGCTCTTCCTCGGGCACGGCTTCCGCACCGATGCGGCGGTGGCGGACTGGCTGGCAGCGCGCTTCGGGCTGGAAGTGGTGCCGCTCCAGCTCGTGGACCCGCGCTTCTACCACCTGGACACCTGCTTCTGCCCGCTGGATGCGGAGACGGCGCTGGCGGCGCCCGTGGCCTTCAGCCCGGATGCCTGGCGGGAGCTTCAGGCCCACATCCCGCACCTCATCCCGGTGCCGGAGGCGGTGGCGGTCACCTTCGCCTGCAACGCCCTGCGCGTGGGCGACGTGCTGCTCACCTCCGGCCCAGCCGAGGCCATGGCCGAGCTCCTGACGCCCGTCGGCCTGCGGCCGTGGACGTTCGATATGAGCGAGTTCATCAAAAGTGGCGGTGCGGTGCGCTGCCTCACGCTGCCCCTGCGCGGGCTGGGCACTCAGCCGCCGGCCCACCCTCACCCCGCCCTTCGGGCACCCCTCTCCCGCGAGCGGCTTTCCTCTCCCGCGTGCGGGAGAGGGTGCCGAGCGCAGCGAGGCGGGTGAGGGCCGGCTGGGGGTGAGGGCCGGTGGCCGAAGGCCGGGGTGATCGCGGCGCGCCCGCGAGAGCGCCGGAGCCAGGCTCCGGCGCTCCCAGGTCTGAAACCCTCATCAGCGGGTGGTCACGAGGTGCGGCGTGCCGGATAGGAAGCGTGGAGGGCGGGCCTCGCCCCGCGGGGGTGCGGGGCGGCTCTCTCACGCCCCGCACCCGGCAGGCTCGCGCGTGTGGCGTGCTGGGTGCGGAGCGGGGAGCGCTTCCGCGGCACGCGTGCGCGGCACCCGGCACTCGTCGGTGTGACACCACTGGCGCCGTCTAGTGCAGGTAGCCGCCGCCGTCGCAGATAATCGTCTGGCCGGTGATCAGCTCCGCGTCGTCGCTGGCCAGGAAGGCGATCACGCCGGCCAGGTGCTCGGGCTGCACCCGCCTCTTGATCGCCTGGTTCTGCATCGTGCGGTTGAACGTTTCCTCATCGGTGTAGGCGCGGGTGCCCTCCGTCGCCACCTGGCCGGGCATCACGGCGTTGACGCAGATGTTGTCCGGCCCCAGCTCGCGCGCCAGCACGCGTGTCATGCCCAGCACCGCCCCCTTGCTGGCCACGTAGGCCATCTGACGCGGGTTACCGAGGAAGTAGGTGCGCGAGGCGACGTTGATGATGCGCGCGTGCGCGCTGCGCTTGAGCAGCGGGTAGGCGGCCTTCGTCACCAGGAAGTAGCCGATGTAGTTGACCTGCACGAAGCGCTCCACTTCGGCCTTGGACATCTCCAGGGAGGGGCTCGGCGGCTGGAGGATGCCGGCGTTGTTCACCAGGATGTCCACGCCGCCGAAGCGCTGCTCGATGGCCTGAAAGGCCGCCGCCACCTGCGCCTCGTCCGTCACGTCGCACAGCCAGGATTCGCACACGCCGCCGGCCGCCCGGATCTGCGCACAGGTGGTGGCCGCGTCGCGGATGTCCAGGATGCCCACCTGCGCGCCCTCGGCGGCCAGGCGGACGGCGGCGGCCGCGCCCAACCCACGCGCGCCGCCAGTGACGATGGCAATGCGTCCCTCGAGCCTGCCCATCGACCTCTCCCCGTTGCGTGATCTGCGGACTTGAAATCGGTGCCATCCTATCAACGAGGTCCGGCGGGCGGAAGCGATCCCTATCTCGGCCGGGGCGGGCGTGATGCGGATTTATCATTATCCGATATGGGAGTACAGTATGGACGAAGGAACCGCACGGTCCACACCACGGAAAGGAGGAGCGCGTGATGGGTAAGTTCCGCATTCAGCCGCACGGGCGCTTGCAGGAGTGGGTCGCGGACGAGAAGGGCTACTTTCGCGACGAGGGCCTGGAGTACGAGTTCGTGCAGACCCGCGGCGCGGTGACGGAGTCGCTGGTGCAATCAACGGAGACGGCGCCGCCCCAGATCACACGCGGCGCCTTCGAGTCGATGGAGGCGGGCCGCGCCTGCGAGGTGAGCTCGGCCTGCCACTGGGCGGTGAACATGGCCGCCTCCGCCGCCCACGGGCGCATGTACGGCGGCGCCTACTCGATCACGCCGTCCGCCATTTTCGTGCCGCCGGAGTCGCCCATCAAGACGGTTACTGACCTGGCCGGCGTGGAGGTGGGGGTGGGCTACCACTCCGGCAGCCACTTCTCCGCCCTGCAGGTGCTGGAGGCATACCTGCCGCCGGACCAGATCCGTCTGCGCTTCATCGGTATGCCGCCCGACCGGCTGGCTGCCCTGCTGGAGCGCCGCATCCCGGCGGCAAACGTGTTTGGCATCCCCTACTACCTGCTGCTGCAGAACGGCTTCCGCCCGGTGGTGGACACCACGTTCATGATCGGCTTCCTCATCAGCAACGAGGCGAACGACGAGGACGTGGAGCGGTACTTCCGCGCCCTGCGCCGGGCGCAGGTGGACATCGACCTGGAGCCGGAGCGCTACAAGCACCACTTCCTGAAGGAACTGCCGCCCACGTATCACGGCCCGGTGGACCTGGCCACCTTCGGGACCGGCGAGCGCATCGTGTTCGAGCCGTACACGCGCGAGATGTACGAGCGCACGCACCGCTGGATGGTGGACAAGCGCCTCTTCCCCGAGCACCAGGTCGGTCACGCCGCCTTCGAACGGGCCGTCGTGGTCTGACGACCCGGCACGCGCGGAGCGAGAGGACGCCGGGGGAAATCCCGGCGTCCTCGTCTGCTGGGGCCAGCCGCCGGCTCAGACCTTGCAGTTGCCGATCAGCGGCACCTGATCCGGCGGGATGGTCTGCAGGATCTCCTCCGTCTGGCCGTTGATGCGCATGATGTACAGCTGCCAGCGGCCCTGGTGGTCGCTCTTGTTCATCATGAAGGGGCCGGCCGGGAAGTCCGGGCCCTGCGGGATGTTGAGGGTCTCCATGGCGGCGATCAACTTTTCGGTATCCGCCCGGCCGGTGAAGCGGGAGGCGATCATGGCGTTCTTGAGGGCCATGATCGCCGCCCAGGCGTGGTAGCCGAGCTCACCCGGCACCGCCTTCTCCGGCCCGCCCAGCACGTCCACCAGGTTGCCCATCTTGGCGGCCTGCTCCTTAAAGGCCTTGATGAAGTTCTGGTGAGCCGGGTTGTTGGGCAGCGGGTCGGATGGGTTGCCCTGGATGAAGATGGAGCCGGTGAGCGCCTCCGGGTAGACGCCGCCGAAGCGCTCCTTGCCGCCCGCGCCCACGATGGGCAGCCGCTTGTTCACGCCGAACTGCTCCATGACGGCCGTGGCGCGGGCCAGGTCGGTGCCTATCAGCGAGTTGATCAGGCCGTCCACCGAGCCGTCCAGCGGGATTTTGGAGACGTAGGGCGTCATGTTCGCCTCGCCCAGCGGCACGGCGATCTTGGTGATGATGCTGCCGCCCTGCTGCTCCAGCGCGGCCGTGTACGCGGCAAGCTGGGAATGGCCGAAGGCGTAATCGGGGTAGATAATCGCCCAGCGCTTGCCGTAGGTCTGCACCAGGTATTTGGCCAGCGCCCCGGCCGTCATCGACCCCACGGACTGCACCCGGAAGCTGAACCGGTTGCAGCTCTTGCCGCTGAAATCGTTGGTGGCGCAACCGGTCGAGGCCACGTACACCACGCCCAGCTTGGGCGCCAGCTCCTGCACCGCCAGACACTGGGAGCTAAGCACGGCCCCCACCAGCACGTCCACGCGGTCCTGCTGGACGAGCTGCTGGGCCGCCCGCACCGCTTCGGCCGGGTCCGCCTTGGTATCCACGTAGACCGCCTGCAGCGGGTGACCGTGGATACCGCCGGCCGCGTTGATCGTTTGGATCGCCAGCTCGGTGGCGATGCGCATCTCGGCGCCCTCGATCGCCGTCGTGCTGGCCAGGTCGGCCATGACGCCGATTTTGATCGGCGACAGGGTGGCCGCCCGCGTGGCGGTGGCGGCGGCCGCCTGCCCGCCCGGCGTGGCCGCGGTGGTCTGCGTCTCTTTGGCGCCCCCACCACCGCAGCCCATCGCCAGCGCGAGCAGGGTGGCCAGCGCTACCGCCAGTCCTTTCCCTCGGCCGATGCCAAACGACAGCCTGTTCCGCATGGTCTCCCTCCTCTCCACTGCACCGTCCTTGGTCCGCGCCCGGTTGGCAGGCCGGCCCTCACCTCGCCCGGCCCTTACCCCCAGCCCCCCGGCCGTAGGCACGGGGCCCGTGCTCCCCGGCCCCCCGGCTCGCCGGGGCCGGGCCGCTCCCGCGGGCGGGCTTGCCACCCCCACCCCCAGCCCCTCCCCCACACGCAGGAGAGGGGTGGCCGAAGGCCGGGGTGAAGGTGGGCAAGGGCAGGAGTCGGTACCGCCAGCTCAGCCCCACACCTTGCGCGCCGTCTCCACCACCAGCTCCAGCTTGCGCCGCTGTTCGTCCCAGGTAATCAGGTTGCCCTCGGCCACGGAGGCAAAGCCGCATTGCGGGCTCAGGGCCAGGTGCTCCAGCGGCACGTACTTGCTCGCTTCCTCGATGCGGCGCAAAAGCTCCCCCTGCGGCTCCAGTCGGCCTTCCTTTGTGGTGATGAGACCCAGCACCACCGTCTTGCCGCGCGGGACGAAGCGCAGCGGCTCAAACCCGCCGGCCCGCTCGCTGTCGTACTCTAACAAGAACCGGTCCACGTTCAAGGAGCCGAACACCGGCTCGGCGATGCGCTCGTAGCCGCCCTGAGTGTGCCAAGCGCTACGGCTGTTGCCCCGGCAGATATGCATGCCAATGGTCACCCGGCTGCGGTCGATGCCTTCCAGGGAGGCGTTGTCGGCGGCGATGTCCTCCGCCAGCGCCTGGTCGGGGTCGATGCCGATGGCCTGCCACTGCGCGCGCCGCTCCTCGTCGATGTAGTCCGGGTAATGTGGGTTGTCGATCTGGATGTAGGACACGCCCTCCGCCACCAGTGCCTGCACCTCGGCGCGGATGATGGCCGCCACATCGGCCAGGAGGTCGGCCCGGCGCGGGTAGGCCTTGGCGCTGATGCTCGGGTTGTAGCCGCGGGCCACGATGTAGGAGGCCGCCGGGAGCGTGATCTTGACCGGCCCCGGGGCGTGGCGCAGCAGGAAGTCGGCCTCGTGGGCGGCCAAGCGGCGCTTCTGGCGCAGCCGCTCGCCGATCACGCGGCTGACCGCCCTCACTCCCGGTCCACCCTCACCCCGGCCTTCGGCCACCCCTCTCCCGCTTGCGGGAGAGGGGCTGGGGGTGAGGGTCGGTGAGGGTCGGCTCCAGCGCATGACGATGGGCGGCGGGCCTTCCACGTACCCCTCCACCGATTCGGCGAACTCGCTGGCCCAGGCGCGGCGGCGGTACTCGCCGTCCGTGAAGACGTCCAGCCCCACCTGCTTCTGCAACTCGAGCGCGACCAGGATCGCCCGGTCTTCCACCTCTCGCATCTGCTCAAGGCCCATGCGACCCGCCTGGTAGGCCTCGTGCGCCTCCAACACTTCCGGCGGGCGCAGCAGACTGCCCACATGGTCGGCGCGATAGGGTGCTGTCACAGAGATCCACCTCCTCACTCACTCGGTTGCACCGAAGCGTAGGCCGGGCATCAGCTCGGCCGGGACGGCACCGCGGCGTGCCACCCCCGCCGGGCCGCGGGCGGCGCTCCGGGGGGACCGTGGCACCCATGCTGCTTCCCAGCCGGCGTCTGGTCATCGGGGGCCGGCTACGAACTTCCCCGCTCGGCGTTGTGCGCTGCCTACAACCGCCAGCGGTCCCGCTTTGGGTGTTTTGCCCGTTGACAGGGCCTCGCGTCCGCCAGCACGCTAGAGAGCCGTGCGCCCGAGCCCGCTGAGCAGGGCGGCCCCGGCTCCCAGCGGGGCGGGGGCCGCTATCCCTGCGGGCCACTGCCTCGTACAATCGGTCCCGGCCGCCCCGGCCCACCCCGGGCCGGCGACGGTGCGAAGAGCGCCAGATACGTGGCAGTCTATCCGGCGAGCTCAGTCAAAGGAAGGAGGGCTGTTCATGGCCGACCAGGAAACGGTACGCGGCCTGCTGCGCGGGGCGTTCGACATGCACGTGCATAGCGCCCCGGACGTGCTGCCGCGCAAGTTCAACGACGTGGAGCTGGCGCGGCGCACCATCGCCGCGGGGATGGCCGGCTTCGTGCTCAAGTCGCACTACATCTGCACGGCCGACCGGGCCACGCTCATCCGCTCCCTCTTCCCGGAGGTGCAGGCCTTTGGGGGCCTCACCCTGAACAACTCGGTGGGCGGCCTCAACCCCATCGCCGTGGACATCGCCGGCCGGCTGGGCAACAAGGTGGTGTGGCTGCCCACGGTGGACTCGGCCAACGAGCTGGCCAACGTGGCCGGCCAGCTCGATGAGAGCAAGCTGCCCTACTGGATGCCCATCGCCCGCGAGCTGCGCGCCCTGGGCATCGCCCAGGACTGGATCCGCGTCACCGATGATGAGGGCAAGGTGACGCCGGCCACGCGCCAGTGCCTGGAGCTGATCGCTCGCCACGACATGGTGCTGGCCACCGGGCACGTGAGCCCGCAGGAGCTGGTGGCGGTGGTCAAGGCGGCGCGCGAGGCGGGGGTCCAGCGCATCGTCGTCACCCATCCCGAGTTCCCCACCACCTACCTGACGGTCGAGCAGCACCGCGAACTCCTGCCCTACGGGGTGTTCTTCGAGCGCTGCTTCACCACGCCGTACACCAACAAGGTGTCGTGGGAGCAGGTGGTGGAGAACATCCGCTGCGTGGGCGCTTCGACCACGATCCTCTCCACGGACCTGGGCCAGACCACCAACCCCTACGTGGACGAGGGCCTGGCGATGTTCATCGACCGGCTGCTGGACGCCGGCATCAGCGCAACGGACATTGAGCAGATGGTGCGCCGCAACCCGGCCCAGGTGCTGGGCGCGGTGTAGGACCGGCGGACGGTGTCGACCCTACCGCGGGCGGCGGATGAGGGTGCGCAGGGGCGCCAGCGCGGGCGAGCAGTCCCACAGCAAGATGCCGAGGTGGCGGAGGAAACGCAAGCCCTGGCGCAGGTCGGCCTTGGTGCTGCCGGCGTGCCGGGGACGGAAGCGGTACGGCACCTCCGCCGCCCGCCGCCACGGGCAACGGACCAGGATCTCCAACAGGATCTTATAGCCCACCGGGCGCAGGGCCACGCCCTGTAGCACCGCGCGCCGCACCAGGAAAAAGCCGCCCAGCGGGTCGGTGATGCCGGCCAAGCGGCGGGGAAAGCAGGCCCGCGTGAGCTGCTTGAGCCCCCAAGAGTAGAACCGGCGCAGCGGGCCGGCCAGCCCGCCGGCGCTGCCGCCCGGCCGGTAGCGGCTGGCGATGATGATATCCGCTCCGGTGCGCTCCGCCTCGGCCAAGAGGGCAGGAATGCGCGCCGGTGGGTGCTGCAGGTCCCCGTCCAGCACGCAGACGTAGTCGCCGCGCGCCAGGGCGAAGCCGGCCACCACCGCCCCCGCCAGCCCGCCCGCGTTCTCCGGCCGGTGCAGCAGGCGGATGGCCGGGTCGGCCGCCGCCGTGCGCGCCACCAGGGCGTCGGTGCCGTCGGTGCTGTCGTCCACCACCACCAGCTCCCAGGGGATACCAACCAGGGCGGCGCGGATCTCCGCCACCAGCGGCTCGATGTTCTCGCGCTCATTGCGCGTGGGCACCACCAGGGAGAGGCGAGGCGCGGACATGTGGCCGGCTCGAGCGGGGTGCTTTCCCTTCACCCTACACGAGCCACCGCGCGGGCGGGAGAGCCCACGCTTGTCCGCATCCGCCGCGGGCGCTACGCTCGGTAGCGTTGAGACCAGCGCACGGCGGGAGGCGGGCAGTGATCCGGGCGCAGATCGTGGGGGCGACGGGCTACGGTGGGCTGGGGATGACCGAGCTCTTGCTCCGTCACCCCGAGATCACCATCACCTCCTTGCTCGCCAAGCAGGACACCGGCCGCCCCATCTCTGACGTCTACCCGCACCTGCGCGGCTTCTGCGACCTGACGGTGCAGGACGCCAACCCCGACACCGTCGGCCAAGACGCGGACCTGGTGATCTTCGCCACCCCGGACGGCGTCAGCCAGGAGTACGCCCGCGACCTGCTGGCGGCTGGCCGGCGCGTGATCGATTACAGCGGCGATTTCCGCTTCCGCTCGCCCGAGCAGTACGCCCGCTACGCCCGGCGTCATCCCGCGGTGAAGGGGCGGCCACACGCCGCACCGGAGCTGCTCGCGCGGAGCGTGTTTGGCGTGCCGGAGCTGTACCGGGAGGACATCGCCGCGGCGCACCTGGTGGGCAACCCCGGGTGCTTTGCCGTGGCCATGATCCTGGCGCTGGCGCCGGCCGTGCGCGCCGGCCTCATCGACCCAAGCTCCATCATCTGCGACGGCAAGACCGGTATTTCCGGGGCCGGCAAGAAGCCCTCGCCCACCCACCACTTCCCAGAACGCAACGAGAACGTCACCCCCTATCGCATCGCCAACCACCAACACGAGGTGGAGGTCACGGTCACGCTGGAGGAGCTGAGCGGTGAAGAGGTGAACCTCACCTTTGTGCCGCACCTGGTGCCGATCACGCGCGGCATCCTCGTCACCGCCTACGCCACCCTGCGCCAGGATGTGAGCCAGGCGGACGTGCAGGAGCTGTACGAGGACATGTACCGGGAAGAGCCGTTCGTGCGCGTGCTGCCGGCCGGCGTGGCGCCGGGCCTGAAGGGCGTACTGGGCAGCAACCTGTGCGACCTCTCGTTGGTGGTGGACGAGGACAACGGCCGGCTGGTGGTGGCGGCCAGCATCGACAACCTGCTCAAGGGGCAGGCCGGCGTGGCCCTGCAGAACATCAACATCATGTACGGCTTCCCCGAGACGATGGGCCTGGAGCGCCTACCCCTTTACCCGTAGCCCTCATCCCCTCGTCCCGCGATCGGACCGCTCCGCCGACAGTGCGAAATCCGATATCGGCTTGCCGCCGTATTCTTTGGCTGACCTGTGTATCGTTGACGGTCTACTGGTCCATGGGTATAGTGGCGTCGTTCGCCAGTGGAGGCACGACCGTGGGCCAGGACGACGCCCCTTGCCCGGCCCCCCGCGCGCCACCGGCCAGTTCCTCGATCTCGGGCGCCGCCTCGTCCTTACAGCCCCCCAAACCGCACACCACCGGAGGGGTTGGTCCATGAAGCTGGACTACTACCTGATGCACCTGTACGGGTCGCGGGTGAGCCGCCGCCAGGCGCTGCGCCGGGCGGCCAAGCTGGGCGGCGCCGCCGGCGTGCTGCTCACGCTCGGCTCCTCGGCGCTGCACGAGGAGGTCGTGGCGGCCGCGCAGCGCGACGTGCGCACCCTCACGCACCGGCCGTACCACGCCCAGGCCCTGCCGCCGGAGCCGATCAGCGACGAGATGTTTGACGTAGCGGCGGTAGAGGCCGGCGCCTGGGTGCCCGGCCCCTACGGCCCCGGCGACCAACGCGGCACGTTCAACGAGGTCACACCGGAGAAGACGGCCGCGGCGCTCCGCCTCTTGGACAGCGGCCGGCCGGTGGTCACGTACAACCTGGGCGAGCTGATGTTCAACGGCTTCCCCGCCTATCGCACCACCCCGGCGCGCGTGTACGATCAGCGCCTGACGGTGCTCGGCTACCAGCCGCCCGAGGGCGAGGAGGTGATCCTCCAGGGGGCGGAGCCGCTCGGCCCGAACCGCATCAGCGTCCACGAGGAGCGCTTCCCCAACAGCGGCACGTATCAAATCGCCACCCAGCTCGACAACCTCAACCACGTGGGCGTGGGGGCGATGTTCTACAACGGCTTCCGTGGCCCCGACATCGCCCGTACCTGGGGCACCGCCGCCCTCGGCAACGAGAACATGGGCCCCATCGTCACCCGCGGCATCCTGCTGGATATCCTGGACCTGAAAATCTCCCAGGGCGCCACGGGTGACTACTTCACCGCCCCGAACGGCCGACCCGTGCTGCGCGACAACTACCGCATCACCGTGGAGGACATCGAGGCGGCCATGCGCCGCGCCGGGATCCGTGAGATCACGCCGGGCGATGTGGTGCTGCTGCGCGAGGGCTGGACGCACCTGGTGCGCACCGACCCAGAGCGCTTCCTGGCCCAAGAGCCGGGCATCTACCTGCGCGAGGCGCGCTACCTGGCCCAGTTCCGGCCGGCGATCATCGGCAGCGACACCTGGGGGCTGGAGGTGCTGGACCCGGCCGTGACGGGGGGCAACGCCTTCCCCTGCCACCAGGTGCTGTTCATGCGGTACGGCATCCGCATCGGTGAGTCGATCGTGACCGAGCAACTGGCAGAGGACGGCGTCTTCGAGTTCGTGTACATCTATTGCCCGCAGTACGCGCTGGGCGCCACCGCCGGCAACACCCCACCGGCCGCGCTCGGCCAGCCGCGCCCCGACCGGCGCACTGGCCAAAGCGAGTAAACGCCCGGCGGTAAGCCGAGGGCGGGCGTGCGCCCCGTCCGTCCTCGGCGGTCCCTCCCCCCACCGGCCGGGAGTGCCTACCATGACGGTAGACCGCTCGCGCGGACCCTGCCCGGAGGTCCTGCCCGTGTCACGCGTCGCACCGTCGCGGGAAGCCACCCGTCCTGCGGAGGGCTTCTCGATCTGGTTCGTGCTGGTGGTGGCCGTGTTCATCACCTGCCTGATCACGGCCAACATCATCGCGGTGAAACTGGTGGCGGTGTTCGGACAGGTGGTGCCGGCCGGGCTGGTGGTGTTCCCGGTGAGCTACATCGCCGGGGACGTGCTCACCGAGGTGTACGGCTACCGCCAGGCGCGACGGGTGATCTGGCTGGGGTTCCTGTGCAACCTGATCGCCGTGGTCGCCATCCAGATCGGGCAGCGGTTGCCGGCTGCCGGTTTCTGGGACGGGCAGGCGGCCTATGAGCGCATCCTGGGGTACACCCCGCGCCTGCTGGTGGCCTCGTTCTTGGCCTACCTGGTGGGCGAGTTCGCCAACTCCATGGTGCTGGCGCGTATGAAGGTCGCCACCAACGGCCGTTGGCTGTGGACGCGCACCATTGGCTCGACGATCGTCGGTGAAGGGCTGGACACGGCCATCTTCGCCACCCTGGCCTTCGTCGGCACCATCCCGGCCGGCACTCTCCTCACCGCCATCCGCACCCAGTGGCTGGTGAAGGTGCTGTACGAGACGGCCGCCACCCCGCTCACGTACCTGGTGGTCACCTTCCTCAAGCGGCGGGAGGGCCTGGACGTGTTCGACCGCGACACCTCCCTCAACCCGCTGCTGTTGGTGGAGCGGTGAGCCCGGCGCGTCTCACCCCAAGGCCATGGCACGGTGCCGGGGGCTGACGATCTCGGTCACGCGCACGCCGAAGTTCTCCTCCACCACCACCACCTCACCGCGGGCGATGAGCCGGTCGTTGATGACGATGTCCACCGGCTCGCCGGCCAGGCGGTCCAGCTCCACCACCGAGCCCGGCGCCAGGTTGAGCACCTCTTCCACGGTCATGCGCGTGGAGCCCAGCTCCACCCGCACCTGGAGGGTGACGTCGAGGATCAGGTCCACCCCGCGCTCGTGGCGCGGCGATGGAGCTGGCGAAGGGTCGAGCTGGGGAAACAGCACCGGGTTCGCGCTCAGCCCGGCGGCGGATGGGCGCGACGTCTCATCCGCGGGGTCGCGCCGGGCAGCGACGCGGGCGGCCAGGTTGGCGGCCCGCTCCGCAGCCGAACCGGCGCCGGCCGACCCCGGTGCACCCGCACCCAGCGTTACCACCAGCTCGGGCGGCGCGCCGACCACCAGGCGCAGGCGCTCCCCCGCCGCGCGGTGCAGCGTGACGGCGAACGCGACGGCGTCGGTCCCCAGAGCAGCGGCAGCCGCGGTAGGGGAGGCGTCGGCGGTCTCCAGGCTGGCGCCGGACACGCGCAGGGTGACGAGCACGCCGGCAGCGGCCAGCGCGCCGGAGAGGGCGGCCGCCAACGCCTCGCCGCCCTCGGTGAACTCGGAGAGCAGGCGGAGCTGGACCTCAGGCACCGCGAGCTCCTCCGGCGCGGCGGGCTCCAACCCGAACAGGTGCTGCGCCTCTTCTGGCCGGAGCACGAGTAGCAGGTGGCGCGGCTCCTGGCGGCCGGTGGCCGCCTCAAACTCGAGATGAAGGTGATGGCCAGGACCCAGGTCGGCGAGCGCTCCCGCCGGAGCACCGGTCTCCACGCCGACCACCTCCATGCTGCCGCCAAACGCTTCGCTCATCGCCGTGGGCAGCACGCTGCGCAGCCGCTCGGCGCAACGGGTGACATCACGCGGGTCGATCGTCACGGTCGTCTCCTCGCACCTCGCTGATCTTCACGGCCAGGCGCCCGCCTACCAGACCGGGCACGCCCACGAACTTTTCCCGGTCGCCCACCCACAACCGCGCGCGCTTGCCTCCATCACCGCTGAGCAGAAGCACATCGCCCTCCTGCAGGTCGAGCAATTCGCGCACGGTCACGCTGGTCTCGCCCAGCACAGCCGTCAGCTTAACGCCGGCACGACGCAGGTTGGCCAGGATCTGCTGGCGGATCTCAGGGGTAGCCGGGCGGCGGCGGTTGGTGGCCACCCACACCTGCGCGCTCAGCCGCGGCATGACCGGCTCCAGCACCAGGTGCGGGATGCAGAAGCTGATCGTGCCCAGCCGCTCGCCCACCTGAACCTCAAGAAGCACGATCACCACGATGTCCGTGGGCGAGGCGATCTGCACGAGATGCGGGCTGGTGAGCAGGTCTTCGATATGCGGGTCCACCTCGGCGACGTTCACCCACGCCTCTCGCAACGCCTCGAGAACGGTGCGGCCCAGGTTCCGGATCAGTGCGATCTCGATATCGGTGAACTCATGCTTGGCCCCAATGGGTCCACCGTGACCGCCCAGGAGCCGGTCCAGCATCACCAGCGCCAGCTCCGACTGAAGCTCCATGAGGATGCTGCCCTCCAGCGGCTTGAGCGAGACGACGTTGATCACGCTTTGCGCCGGCAGCAGGTCGATGTACTCCTCGTACAGCCCCTGATCCACGGAGGTGACCCGCAACGTGACGCTGGTGCGCAGGCGCGCTGACAGGGCCGAAGAGGCCAGCCGCGCCAGGTTCTGATGCAAGGCCAGCAGCGAGCGCAGGTGGTCCTTGGAGAACTTATCCGGCTTGCGGAAGTCCCACTTGCGCACCTGCCGCCCCAACACGGCGGCCGGCCGACCAACCGGCGCCTCCCCCTGGTCTAAGGGCAGGGAGGCCAGCAGCGCTTCAATCTCGGCCTGGGTGAGGGTTTCGCCGCGTCCCTTCACCGTCATTCCCATAGCGCCTCGGCCGCAGCCGGGTGAGGAGAGGATGCACGCCCGCGCAAGCTATTGCACCACCAAACGCACGATGTAGACGCCAACCGGCGACGGCTCGTGAACGATCTCCTCGAGCGCGGCCAAGATTTCCTGTTTGAGTGCCTCTTTCCCATCCGGGCTTGTCATCTGGTCCACCGTCTTGGCGCTGATCACGCGCAGCAGCATGTCATCGATCTGAGCCTTGCGGGCCACGACCGGTGCCAGCGCCGGGTCCAGCGCCACTTCCTGGCCGCCGTGTCCGCCACCCTGCCCGGCGCCGTGCTTCTTGGCGCCCTTGGGCGGCGCGAACTCCAGCGCCAGCTCGATGCGCGCGTAGTGGCGCTGGCCGGGCGGGGCGGCCAGGTTCACCACCCGCTCCGGCACCGGGTAGATCAGGCCAGGCTCCGACGCCCGTCGCGCCTTCTTGCGGGCTGCCGTCACCGCCGGTTCGTCGTCCTCCACGGCCTCGGCCGATTTGCCCTTGATCATGGGCAGGAGGAAGACATAGCCCACGGCCAGCAGCGCCAGGGCGGCGACGGCGGCCAGGATCACCGGTTTCCTCATGGTTGCTCCTCCAGACACCCCGATTCACGGGCCGTACCGCTAGCCTCAGCGGCGGGACGGGGTGGGCGTGGCCGACGAGGCGCCAGCCGGTGGATACAGAACCACGACCTCCGCCCGCCGGTTGGCGGCCCGTCCCTCAGGCGTGGTGTTCTCGGCCCGCGGCCGAGTATCGGCGTAGGCGGCGGCCTCCACGCGCCCGGCCGGCAGCCCGGCCGCGATCAGGCGGCGGGCCACGGCGGTGGCGCGGGCGGCGGACAGCTCCCAGTTGGAGGGAAACTCGGCTGTGCTGATGGGCACGTCGTCGGTATGCCCCTCCACCCGGATGGCGTTCGGCTTGTCGCGCAGGGCGGCGGCCACGGCGGCCAGGACCGGCTCGGCCGAGGGCCGTACCTGGGCGCTGCCGGAGGCAAACAGCAGATCGCTGCCCAGACCGATCACGATGCGATCCTCCTCCAAGCGCAGGTTGATGCGATCGGCCAGGCCGCGCTCCTCGGCCACGCGCTGCAAGAGGGCGGCGATGCTCTGGAAGTCGGCCAGCTGCTGCTGCCCACCGCCGGCGTTGGCGGCGCCGCTGCCCGTGAACACGGGCGAGCTGCCGCCGCTACCATTGACGGCGATGTTGTTGAAGGCGGCGCGCAAGCTTTGAGCGAGCACGGCGAACTTGCGCGAGTCCTCCTGCGAGCCGGCATACAGCACGATGAAGAACACCAGCAGCAGGGTGATGAGGTCCGCATAGGTGATCAGCCAGCGCTCATGGTTTTGCGGTTTGTCCGCCTTTCCCTTGCGCCTCATGCCGCCGCCCGCTCCGTGCCGCGCGCGCCGCTCCCGACAGCGGTGGCCTGCACGCCGCCGCGCAGCTTGGGCGCCAGGAAGCCGTCCAGTTTCTCCCGCACGATGCGCGGGTTATCGCCCGCCTGGATGGCGAGCACGCCCTCCAGCGCCATCTCGCTCACGTGCGCCTCGTGCTTCATCTTGGTTTTCAGTTTGTTGGCCAGGGGCAGGAAGATGATGTTGGCGGTGAACACGCCGTAGAAGGTGGCGATGAAGGCACCGGCGATCTTATGACCCAGCGAGCTGGTGTCCTGCAGGTTGCTGAGCACGTTGATCAGGCCCAGCACCGTGCCCATGATACCCAGCGTGGGGGCAAAGCCGCCCAGCGCCTCCAGCACCTGGATGCCCTGCTCGTGCCGCTCCTCGCGCGCCGCCAGTTCGATCTCCATGATGGCGCGCAGGCGCTCGGGGTCGGTGCCGTCGATCATGAGCAGGAGGCCCTTTTTGATGAAGGGGTCCGTTACCGCTTGAGCGCGCGATTCCAGGGACAGCAGCCCCTCACGCCGGCTTTGCTCGGCCATGGAGACGAGCAGGTCGGCGGTGTGGCGCGGGTCGTGCCCGCGCTCGAAGAAGGCATGCATGAGCACCTTGGCGAGGCCCAGCACGCGGCTCATGGGGAAGGAGATGAAGGCGGTGGCGATGGTGCCGCCGATGACGATGACGATCGAGGGGATGTTGAAGAGGGCCATGGGGTTGCCCCCTTCCATCATCATCCCGCCGAGGACGGCACCGAAGCCGAGCACCAGCCCGATAAGCGTTGCCAGGTCCACGCGTTGCGCTCCGCTGCGTCCGTGCACGCGGCCGGCCGAGGGCGAGGAACCGCGCTGGCGGTGCGGTCGGCCCCGGCCGGGTGCCGGTCAGGATTGTCGGTCCAGCCCGCCCCGGTACGCCGTGAGTCCGCTGTGCCACGGTTGGCGCACCTCCCGTTGATAGCGGATCACGGCCGCGGCCACCTCCTCTGCCGACTCGCGCACCACGTACCGCTGGCCGTTGGTGAGGAGGATATGGGTGTCGGGCGTGGATTCTACCGCCTGGATGTGCTCCGCGTTGAGGTAGAAGGTGCTGCCGTCAAAGCGGCTCAGGCGGATCACGGGCTCCCTCCCACGGGCTTGTACCCGCAGCGTACCCCCCCGGACCACGTCCTCCCATCGGGGAATCCCCGAACAGCGTCAGAGCACGGCCCATAAGCGTGGATCTTCGCCTGACCTGGCCGCTAACCTCGTCACAAACCGGACAATCCGTGCCGGAGACCATCCCCCTAACGCTCCTCCGTTATCGACCGCTTTCACGGTTGACAGGCCGAGAAGGCTTACCTACCATAAGCGCCACAGCAGGGCCGCGAGTGCCGTTGCCCATTTCTCACTTCGCACGGAAGTGGCTCGCCCGCTTCTCTACCTCCTTGCGTCACGCCGCCCTGTATAGCGCCCGCTTCAGGCCGGAGGGAGCCCTGCGGGCTCCCTCCGGCCATCGAGATCTGCACGAGATACCAGGTGAGGTTTCGACATGCAACCAGCTCCGGCCGCCCAGGCACCGATCGACCTGCTCCCCTACGGCCGTGTGACCGACGAAGAGTTGCAACGGCTGCGCCGCGCCCGTGACGAGTTTCTAAGCCAGCGCGGCACCGACACGGAGCTGCGCACCGTCATCCGGCGATCATGGAAGCGCTGCTCCCAGTGGGGCGTTCAGCCCGACTTACGCGTGCTAGAGGTGCGCACCGAGCCGCGCCTGGACGCCACCGTGCAGCGGGTATCTCATGCCATCCTTCACCATCTTGCGCAGCGCATCTACCGCACGCGCGCCGCGGTCTTGCTTACCGACGATCGCGGTGTCATCGCCGACTGGAGCGGTGACGGTGAGGTGCGGCAGCTCCTGGAGCAGGTACAGGCCGTGCCCGGCGCCGCGCTGAGCGAGGAGATCACGGGCACGAACGCGATCGGCACGGCCCTCGAAGAGGGCATCGGGGTGCAGATCTGCTCCGGGGAGCACTTTATTGAGGCATTTCAGGTGTTCGCGTGTACGGCCATCCCCATTCGCCACCCGCTGACGAACCGCGTCCTCGCGGTGCTCGACCTCACCACACGCGCGCAAGAGATCAGTCCAGCGGTGGCGCGGCTCGTGGCACGGGCGGCGCGCGCGATCCAGGAGCGTCTGCACGAGGAGTTAACGGCGCAGGAGCGATCGCTCCTCTACCACTACCTGCGAGAGCCGCTGCGGCATCGCCACGCCGTCATCGCGTTCAACGGTCACACCACGATCTCGAGTACCGCCGCGCTCCGATTGCTCGATCAAGCGGATTACGCCACCCTGTTGCCACTCATGGAGGAAGGCCTGCACGCCACCCGGCCGTTTGAGCGCGAGGTGCTCCTAACCTCTGGGCAACAGGCACGGCTGCGGATCTCACCTCGGTTTGATGGTGGAACCCCCGTTGGCATCATCCTGCACGTAGAGCCTTTGAGCGCGCCACAACCGCCGCCATCGGCTTGGCCAGTAGTAGACCCATTCGCCCACCTTATTGGCCAGTCAGTCGCCTTCCGGCGTGCCCTAGAGACGGCGCGTGCGGCGGCAAACAGCGGGCTGCCCGTCTTGGTTGTGGGAGAACCAGGCACCGGCAAGCAGGCCCTGGCGGAGGCTATGGCCGGTGCGATCGGCGGCCAAGCAGCAACGGTCGAGTGCGCCGGCCTCCATGGCGAACGCGACCTCGCAGCGTGGAGCGCACGTGTGCGCGCCGCGCTGGATCAGGCCATGGTGGTGATCTTTCGCCACCTCGACGCCCTGCCGACGGCAGCGCAGCAGGTGCTGCTGGACCTGCTGGCACAAACGGGGCCGCATGGCCAGCCACGGCGGATCGCTACCGCCGCAAGCGCCACCAAGCTGCCGCGCGAGATCGTCGACCGTGTGACCGCCGTGCAGATCTCGCTCCCACCGTTACGGGAACGCCGGGAGGATATCCCGGCCCTGGTGCGCCACATTTTGGGCAAACTGCAGACCGACCGGCGCCTACGCGTATCGTGTGCCGCCCTCGATGCGCTGTGCGCCGCCGACTGGCCGGGCAACATCCGACAACTGGAAAACGTGCTGCGCTCGGCGGCGCTCTCAATACGAGGATGGGAGATCACGCTGGCTGACCTGCCGGACGACCTGGCACGTCAGCCACGGCGAGCACCCCTCGCCCGCTTAGAGCAGGTAGAGGTTACCGAGATCCGCCGCGCCTTGCGCGAAGCTAGCGGCAACCGGGCGAAGGCCGCCGCCACGTTAGGTATCAGCCGTTCGACCTTGTATCGCAAGTTGGAGATGTACCGCCGTCTGGGCATGGACCTCGAGTCATAGTCTCGCCCACAGCCACGAGCGTGGGTGTGGCTGCCCCTCTCGCCGCCGCCCCGCCCGCCGTCGTCACCCCCCCTTACCGCCCTGACGCTCCGCACGTGTTTCCTCCCCGCGCGATGCAAGTGTCCCAAACTGAGACACCCAGGCACCGTGCCGCCGTCACCACAATATTGCACCCGCATTACGAACCTATGACGCCGGCGTCATGGTGACCTCGCCACCAGGCACCGGCGGCCCTTGCGGGTTCGCCGCGCATGCGTTTGCCGACCCGGCATGCGCCCCTGCCGTGCCCACCCGGGCGCAAACGGCAGGGGGCAGGACGCGGCGGCCCGTCACCGGCCATACGGGGCACCCACATCACCGGAAAGGAGGTGAGCACCGCCCGAAAAAGGAGCATGCCCATGTCCACCCTCACCTTGCGCCATCAGGAGCAAGGCCCGTAGCGAACCGACAGTCATCATCAGGAGAGAGATATGCTGGAGGTTGGAGTCTTCCACAACGGTGCCAGCGATCTGCCGGCCGTCGCCACCCCTAACGGCGTCGTGGTGAACGACGGCACTCTGGCCGAGATCCACGCCTCTAACCAGCGCGTCACCATTAATCAGATCCGTCAGGGCATCCTGGCAGATAAGCTGGGATTCAACTACTGGTTCCAAACTGAGCACCACTTCCAGCCGGAAGGAGCTGAGTACAGCCCCAACCCGCTGGTCTCAGAGATGGCGCTTGCCGCCAACACCAGGCGGATCCGGCTGGGACAGGCAGCCAATATCATCACCTGGTGGCACCCCATCCGGATCGCCGAAATCGCCGCGATGCTGGACGTCGTCTCGGGCGGTCGGTTGGAGTTTGGCATCGGCCGTGGTTACCAGCCGCGCGAGAACGAGACCTTCGGCTGGCCCTACGGCTCCACGATTCAGGATCAAGAGCGCAACCGCGCATACTACCAGGAAGCCTACGACATTATCCTTAAGGCGTGGACCCAGCCGTCGTTCTTCCATCAGGGGCAGTTCTACACCATCCCGCCGGTCTATACCAAGTGGCATCACAAGCAGACCATCGCCTACTTCTCTATGGACAAGGTCGAGCGTAAGCTCGACGAGGTGCTCCAGCTTGGCGACCCGGACCCATATGGCGGCGCCAACCCAGTGCTCCAAACCGCCACGATCCTCAAGCAAATCAGCGTCTTCCCGCAGCCGGTCCAGAAGCCCCATCCGCAGATCTGGGAGCCGCTGACCACCGGGCGGTCGATCCGATGGGCGGCCCAGCGCGGCATCAACGGCTACTTCATCGTCGAACCCAACTCGCGCCTGCGCAGGAATATCGAGCTGTACTACCAAGAGGCGGAAAAGGCGGGTTGGCCGGACCGTCTGGGCCGCGGCCGGTTCAAGTTCGGCTGGGATGCCGAGAAGCGCCGCGGTATCGTTACCTGTCGCTATATCCACTTGGCGTTGCCCGGCATCGATAAGGACCGCGAACTTGAGCGCATGAAAGCGGCGCTGGAGCTGCAGTGGGATTACTACGGCCCGTTTGGCTTCGCCGCGGTGCTGGCGGAGGCTGATGAGCCGCCGTACGACCTGAACATGAAAGTCACCGGCGATCTGCTTCTGAAGAAAGAGATCGCCCTGTTCGGCACACCGGGCGATGTGGCGGAAAAGATCCTCAAGATCAAGGAGCAGTGCGGCTACGAGGACTTCATGTTCCACGCCTGGTTCGAGCTAGGTGGTTTCCAGGGCGAGGAGATCGAAGCCCAGATGCAGTACTTCGCCGAGGAGGTGATGCCAATCCTCGCCCGGGCGTGCGGCGGGCAGGTCCAGAACCCCGAGTCCACGGTCAACCTCACCGTGGACGGCGTGCGCCAGCCCATGCGCTGAGCTGGATCAGGGCCGGGGTGGCGGACCATACCGCGCCACCCCGGCCCCGTGACCTGCTGGGAGGCTTCGGCACCGCACCACGATTGCGGCAGAGACCAAGGAGAAGGCGACGATGGGCATCAAGCTCAAGGGGTTGAATCTCGGCTACATGGGATTGGACTACGAGCTGATGGTCTTCCCGCACCCCAACTACGCGCTGACGGCGCCGCGGCAACAGGGTGCCAAGGTGTGGTACCAGTGCCCGGCCATCAGCTACATCATCGAGCATCCGGACGGCCTCATCCTGTGGGAGACGGGTATCTCCACCGAGGTGCGCACGGAGTGGCTGCCGGAGTGGCAGTACCTCGTCGACGTGAGCAACATCACACCGGAGGTGTGTCTGGAGACCCGACTGAAATCCGTCGGTCTGGCGCCGGAGGATTTCAAGTACGTGATCCAGGGGCACCTGCACTGCGACCACGCTGGCGGCCTGCGACTGTTCGAAGAGGCGGGCGCCACCGTGGTCTGTCATGAGGATGAATTCAAGCACGTCATGCAGATCGAACGGGCGCAGGACTTCTTCGTTCGCGCCGACTGGAATTTCCTGGCCAGGAAGCGGCCAGCTACGGTCTATGGAGACCAGGAGATTCTCAAGGACGTGTGGCTCCTCTCACTGCCCGGGCACACTCCGGGAACGATGGGGCTGCTGACCAGGCTGGACCACACCGGCTGGGTCCTGCTCACCTCGGACGCTCTCTACACACATGACAGCTACGGTCCGCCGGCAACGGGAACCCCGATCACGTGGAACGTGCAGAAATGGGCGGAGTCGGTGGAGAAGGTGCGCCGCATCGCCACCGCGCACGACGCGTTCGTGTTCCCAGGTCACGATGAGACAGGGATCGTGCACCGCCAGGGCAAGACGGAGTTCAAACGCATCCAATACTTGCCCGGTTATGTCTACGAGTAGCCCATAACTCCTGCATAACGAAATGACGAAACGGTGCGCTCGTGGGCGCACCGTCGGCCCCGGGCGGCCGCCGGGGCCCTGACGAGTCAGGCCAGAGGAGGGGCAACCCATGCCCAGCGCAGAAGCGGCCCGGGCCCACGAGATCTGGCGCCAGACGGCGGCCACGCTCAGCTCCAAGACCGCGCTGTGGGAGATGCGCGCCGGGTTTGAGCGTCTGTGGGACCAGTTTGTGCCACCAAGCGACGTCACCTATACCCCTGTTAACGCTGGTGGCGTGCGCGCGGAGTGGGTGACACCCGCCGGCGCCCGCCAGGAGCAGGCCATTCTCTACCTCCACGGCGGCGGCTACGTCTTCGGCAGCATTCACCGCGAGATGGTGGCCCGCATCGCCATGACCACCGGCCTGCGCGCCCTGCTGCTTGACTACCGCCTGGCGCCCGAGTACCCCTGCCCCGCGGCCCTCGACGACGCGCTGGCCGCGTACCGTTGGTTGATCGGCGAAGGCCACGCGCGCCGCGGGCTGGTGGTGGCCGGTGACTCCGCCGGTGGCGGGCTCACGGTGGCAACGCTGGTGGCGGCCCGCTGCTACGGGCTCCCCCCGGCCGCGGCCGGGGTCTGCCTCTCCCCCTGGACCGACCTGGCGATGACCGGTGCCACGCTAACGAGCAAGGCGGACGAGGACCCGATCGTCTCCCGCCCGCTGCTGGAGCAGCTCGCGACCTGGTACCTCGGCGGCGCGGACCCGCGGGCGCCGTTCGCCTCGCCGCTGTACGCGGACCTCACCGGCCTGCCGCCCCTGCTCATCCAGGTGGGTACGGCGGAGACGCTGCTGGATGACGCGCGCCGCCTGGCCGAGCGGGCCCGGGCGGCGGGTGTCCAGGTCACACTGCGCGAGTGGGAGGGGATGCCCCATGTGTGGCACTTCTTCGGCTCGTTCCTGCCTGAGGCGCGGGCAGCCATGGAGGACATGGCCGCGTTCCTCAAGCAGCGTCTTGGCTAACCGACGGTTGGGTGAAGGCACCTCGCGCAGGGCATGAGGAGGCGCGCGATGAAGGCACCCGTCTATGGAGACCGGCTCGTCACACCGGATGAGGCGGTTGCGCACGTCCGTCCAGGCGACGTCGTCCTCTGGGCGGTCTTCACCGAGCCATCCACGCTCATCCCGGCGTTCGTCGCCCAGCGGGAGCGGCTGCGGGGCGCAGTCATGGCGCACGAGACACCGCTCCTGCCCTTTCCCTGGTTTGACCCCGACTTCGGCGATTATTTCCGCGTCTACGATAACTTCCCGAGCGTGCACACCCGGGACGCTATCCGGGCAGGTCAGGTAGAGTTCATCCCCTGGCCTTTCGGGCTGAGCACAACCGATCGGGCATCAGTGCGGGATCGGCAGAACTTCTTCGCCCGGCCAGATGTCTACGTCACGCGCGTGAGCGAGCCGGACGAAGACGGCTACGTGAGCTTCGGCACCTTCCCCTGGTTCTACGAAGAGGCGGTGCGCAATGCCCGCCTGGTGATCGGCGAAATAGATCCAGCGCTGGTGCGCACCAACGCCCGCGCGCCCCTGGCAGACATCGATCTGCTGGTGCCGCCCGCGCCACCCGTATCCGGCCCGCGGCGTGCGCTGCCGGTGACCCCGCCCGAAGAGCTCGAGGCAGCCCAGGTGATCGGCGCCTACGCCGCCGAGCTCATTCAAGATGGTGACACCTTCCAGGTAGGCGTGGGACCGTCTTCCGAGGCGATGGTCGAATTCCTGCGCGCACGTCGGGACCTGGGCGTTCACAGCGAGCTTATCTTTCGAAGCATCATCGATCTGGTACGCGACGGGGTGATCACCGGCACCCGCAAGAACCTCCATCGGGGCAAGGTAGTCACTTCTGGCCTCTTTCTCCACCCCGACGATCCTCAGGCCCCGGAGGCGCTGCGGTTCGTCGCCGAGCACCCGGACCTCTTTGAGTTCCGGTCCATCGGCTATGTGGCCAATGTAAAGACGGTAGCGGCGCACGAGAACATCGTTGCTGTCAACAATATTCTCGCTATTGACCTCACCGGCCAGGCTGTGATCAACAACCTCGAGACCACGCCCATCGCCGGCATCGGCGGCAACTTCGACTTCACCGTGGGCACCCATTACGCCCCGGGCGGACGATCCGTCTATTGCCTGATCAGTACGGCACGGGGAGGAACTGTGTCGCGCGTCATCCCCCAGGTACCACACGGCCCGTATGCCGTGGTCTCCATGCCGCGCTACATGGTGGACTACCTGGTCACCGAGCACGGCGTCGTCAACCTGGAAGGCAAGAGCCTGCGCGAGCGCGCCCGGGCGATCATCAGCGTGGCCCACCCAGAGTTTCGTCCGGAGCTGGAGGCAGCAGCCCGACGGCTAGACCTACTGTGAAGGGGAGTGAGCCGATGGTGAGCACCCCCACACTCGTGCACAGCCGCACCTGTGTGAAGCTGGACACGGGCCGGTTGGCGTTTCGCACAATCGAGATCCCGGAGCCCGGACCGGGCGAGGCCATCGTCCGCACCACGCTGGCCACGGTTTGCGGCTCCGACATTCACTTCCTGGACGAATTCCCCATGCCCCGCGGCGTCGCCTATGTGCCCATGGGGCATGAGGCCGTCGGCATAGTGCACGCGCTGGGCCCCGGCGTGACATCTTTTAAGGTCGGGGATCGGGTCGTGGCGTCATGTCTGTACGGGTGCGGCACCTGCGCTAATTGTCAGCGAGGAGAAATCGCCCTCTGCCTCACGTTCGGCACGATCCCCGGCATCACCAACGCGCTGACCGGTTGCCAGGGGGAGTTTTACCGGGTACCCAACGCCGACCTCAACATGGCACGCGTCCCCGATGGGCTGACCGACGAGCAGGCCATCTTGGTCGGTGACGTGATGTCGACCGGGTTCGCCGCGGTCGAGCGCGCCGGGGTAGACACCGGCGATGTGGTGGTCATCCTCGGACAGGGACCAGTGGGGCTGTGCGCCACCGCGGCCAGCCGCCGGCGCGGCGCTGGTCTCATCATCGCCGTGGAACGGGTGCCAGAGCGGATGGCCCTGGCTCAGCGACTCGGCGCCACCCTGGCGATCCCTCCAGAAGCGGCGACCGACCACGTCTTGCGTGCCACCAACGGCCGTGGTGCCGACGTGGCGATTGAAGCGGTTGGATTGCCAGAGACTTTTGAACTGGCGCTCGCGGTTACTCGCCTGGGAGGAACCGTCTCCAGCGTTGGTGTCTACGGTGCCATCCGCCACCTCACGGTTCCGGTAACCGGAAACTTCTACCAACGGCGCATCGTTACCACCCTGTGCCCGGCCGGCAGCGACCGGCTCCGGCGTCTGCTGGACCTGGTGCGGTTCGCTCGCTTCGACCCCTCCCTGCTCTTCACCCACGAACTGCCGCTGGCCGAGGTTGTCCGCGCTTACGAGCTGTTCCGGCGCCGAGAGGGTGGCGCGATCAAGATCGCCCTGCGGCCCTGACCGGGGCTCGCTCCCTCATAACGGTCGTGCTCCCATGAGCCCTTAGGCGACGCGCCCCTGTGAGGGTAGCGGCGGCCTGCCGCCGCGCTACGCTGAAAGCAGCCTACCGCCAGGAGCACGCCGCTATGCCGGATGCCGAGTCCGCAGTCCCCCCCGCAGCCACCGGCCGGGGTCCAGCCCGGCCGCCCACCCGGCGCGGCCTCCAACCCACCCTCCCCCTCAACGCCCCTCGCCGGCTAGGCCGGGCCACCGAAGACGAGCTGCTCTTTCGCCGGCCACCGCTGGCGCTGCCGCCCATGCCCCCCTTCTTGGAGAGCGACCCCTGGCGGGTGCTGCGCATCACCAGCGAGTTCGTGCACGGGTTTGATGCCCTGGCCAGCGTCCAGCGCGCGGTGGCGATCTTCGGCTCATCGCGCGCCAGCCGCCGCTCCCGCGACTACCATGCCGCCGTCGAGCTTGCCCGGCGGCTGGCTCAGGCCGGCTTTGCCATCATCACCGGCGGCGGGCCGGGGATCATGGAGGCGGCCAATCGCGGCGCCGTGGAGGGCGGTGGCCTGTCTATCGGCTGCAACATCGAGCTGCCCTACGAGCAGGCCACCAACCGTTATGTCCAAATCGCCGTTGATTTCCGCTACTTCTTTGTACGAAAGACGATGTTTGTCAAATATTCTGAGGGGTTTGTTATGTTTCCCGGCGGTTTCGGCACCATGGATGAACTGTTCGAGGCGCTCACGCTCGTCCAGACCGGCAAGATCAGGCACTTCCCCGTGATCCTGTTCGGCAGCCGCTACTGGCGCGGCCTGGTGGACTGGATGCAGCACACGATGGTGCGCCGGCGCACGATCGATCCGCGGGACCTCGAACTCTTCCACGTGACCGATGACCCCCAGGAGGCGGTGCAGATCGTGGTCCGCTCCTGTGAGGCACGGGACCGGGAGCGTGAGCGGCCCGCCGCGAACGAGGCGCGCGCCGGCCGGGCGGATCCAGGCGTCGGGGCAGGCACCGGCTAGCGCACCGCCGCGACCAGCTCGTGCAAGGCCGGATCGCCGGTGCCCTCACGCACGATGCGCAGCACGGTGGGGCGGAGCTTAAGCAGAGCGGCGCGGGCCCCGCGCGCCTCGTCCCCCCGCACCAGCCCGCGCGCGGCCAGAAAATCGACGAACGTGGGCAGGAGCGCGAAGAAGGTGCCGCCCTGGTGGTAGAGCCCGCTCAGGGGGGAGAGGAGCGCCACCAGCCGCTCCTCCACCGAGCGGCGGTCCGGAAGCAGCGGCACCCGTCCGTGCGGCCCGGGCGGCCGGTCGAGCAGGTATTCGGTGAGCAGGTCGCGCACCAGCTCGGTGCGGGTGAGCGGCACCCTCTGCTCCCGCGCCAACGTCACCGCCCACTCCAGCGACAGGCGAAACAGGTTCTCACGCAGCGTCAGGCAGCCGTCCGCTCCCCCGTGCCCTGCGGTGAGCCGCATCGGCGCTGCGGCCGGCTCGCCCCGGCTGACCGGCGGCTCCGGCCCCGTGCCTTCCTCGCCCGCTGCGGCTGTTTCCACCGATGCGGGATGCGGGTCGTGGACGAAATCGGCCGGGGTCCACAGCCGTGGCGGGCTCCCGGCCAGCACCACCAGGGCCAGGGTTAGGTGCTCCTGGTCGATGAGGCCCAGGGGCGCCAGCGCGGCCTGAAGGTCCGGGTCGTCGGTGCGAGGGGCGCCACCCCGGCGCACGTGCGTGAACAGGTGCAGCATTGTCAGTCGCGCGGCAAAAGCGGCAAGACCATACGGCAGCACCCGCGATGAGGCGGACAGCACTGGCCAGGCCCGGCGCATAAGGTCGATGGTCACGTCGATCTGGTCGTGGAACATGAGCAGGTCGACCAGCCGGAACAGCTCGTCGATGTCCTGCTCCGCAACCTCCGGCAGCGGCGCCACCAGCTCCGGCAGGAGGGCGTAATGCTGTTCCGCCACCGCGTCCTCGATCAGCCAAGAGTGGTACCAGAGCAGGTCCGCCCGGTAAGCGTCCGGTGCGCGGGCGCGCGCCCGTTCCACCAGGACGCGGAAGCGGGTGCGGTCGCCCGCGGCCGCCGCGTCGTCGTGCAGCGTGGCGAGCATCTCGAACAGCCGCTCGCGGCCCACGCCGGCGGCCAGTTGTTCTTCGTAGAGGGTCACGCGTTCGGCCGCATCGGCGGCGTTGAACCGCTGCCAGAACGCATCCTCTCCCGCGTCCACCTCCCGCTGCGGCGCAGCCGCCGGCTCGCGCGCGGGCCGAAGGGGAAGCGCTCGGTCATCCGCGGGGGCAGGCGCCGGCACACCCCGCTCCGTGGCGGTCACCGACGCCCGCCCCTGCACCTCGTCCTGAGGAAGATGGCACTTCTTGTACTTCCGTCCGCTGCCGCAGTAGCAGGGGGCGTTTCGGCCGAGCTTGGGCTGCATGGGATGCCTCCCGGCGAGGTGCGATCGCGCGCCTGCCTGTGTTATATCAGGATCGATGGTCCGCGCTACGCAGCCCACAACCGAGGTCCAGCCGGGGATCGATACCGATGCGCTCCGCCGGCTGCTGCCGCCCTACGCCGTCATCCTGCACAACGACGACGTGAACGAGATGCTGTACGTCGTTCACGCGCTGCTGGAAAGCGTGCCGGAGTTGAGCGTGGAGCAGGCGACGGAGATCATGCTGGAGGCGCATCACCAGGGACGCGCGCAGGTGATCGTCTGCCCCAAGGAGCGCGCCGAGCTGTACCGCGAGCGGCTGGAGCGGCGCGGTCTCACCGCCACCATCGAGCCCGCCTGACCCCGCCAACTGCCGCTCAACCGGACCCCACCGCTGTCGATGCTCAAAAGGAGCCCATGCGAGCCAGGGGGAGAGACGCCGTGCCGATGGCTGTATCGCCCGAGGATCCGCTCCTGCTCGAGGTGGCGCCGGTGCCCTCTTTGCACGCCGCCCTGGGCCTGGAGCGGTGGCTGGCCCGCCAACCGGGGGCGCCCCGCCTGGTGCTCCGGGGCTACAGGGACGGCCGCTCGGTCTTTGCCGTGGACGCGCCGGGCGATGCGGACGCCCTGGCCACGGTATGCCGGGCGGCGCGCCAGGCCGGGGTGGCGGTGCGCGTGCTGGCGCCCGAGGTCGAACGCTCGCCCGCGCGGCCAACACCGCAACCGCTGGACGAGGCGCACGCCCGGGTGGTGCGCGAGGCGCTGGCCGGTGAGTGGTTCGGGGTGCTGGTGACGCTGGACGGGACCCGGCCCCATACCTCTACGGTGTTGTTCGCGGAAAGCGCCGACCTCACGCTGCTGTTTACTGCGCGCCAGAGCTCGCGCAAGGCGCGGCTGCTCGCGGCCTGCCCCACGGCCGCCTTTCACGTGGACACGCGCGGGGTGGTGGCCCGGAGCCCGCAGGCGTTCGTGCGCATCGGCTTGAGCGGTGCGGCGCACGCCCTGCCGCCCGGCCATTCGGCGACGGCCATGTACCGGCGCATCTACACGCAGAAGCTGCCGCCGGGGCGCGTGCTGCTCGCCGCCCCCGACGTCCGCCTCTACGTGTTCGAGCCGGAGACGGTGCGGCTGGCCGTGGGCGGCGCCCCGGCGCGCGATTTCGTCCTCCCGCGGCCTACGGCCGGCCACGCACACCCTCCAGCATTAACCCGCCCCTAACGCCCGTTAATCACCCGTTAACCCGGTCGTCGCACTCTGAAGCTGGGTCAAGACCCAGCCATCATCGCGGCGCGCCGCACCCGCACATGAGGAGGGCTATGAACCGCACCGCTCGCTTTATGGTTGTGAGTTTGCTCACGGCCGCCGCACTAGCCGCCATGGCCTGCGGCGGAGGCGGTAAAGGCGATGAAAGCCGGACGGGGGCCGAAGCCCCCCAAGTGGCCAAACCGGCAGAGCCCGCCAACAAGGCGGAGCTGGCCCAGCTCCGCGGCGATATCGTGGCCGATGGCTCCAGCACCGTCTACCCGGTCACGCAGGCCGCTGCGGAGGAGTTCCGGCGCTACGCCCCGAACGTGCGCATCAGCGTCGGCATCTCCGGTACCGGGGGCGGCTTCAAGAAGTTCTGCAACGGCGAGACCGATATCAGCGACGCCTCGCGGCCCATCTCACCCAGCGAGCGCGAGGCGTGCGCGGCCAAGGGCATCGAGTACATCGAGCTGCCCGTGGCCTACGACGGGCTGGCCGTGGTGGTCAACCCTCGGAACACCTGGGCTACCTGCCTGACGAAGGCGGAGCTGAAGAAGATCTGGGAGCCAGAGGCCCAGGGCAAGGTCACCAACTGGAAGCAGGTGCGCGACTCCTTCCCAGATAAGCCGCTCAAGCTGTACGGCGCCGGCACCGACTCCGGCACCTTTGACTACTTCACCGAGGCCATCGTCGGCAAGGAAAAGGCCAGCCGCGGCGATTACCAGGCCAGTGAGGACGACAACGTGCTGGTCCAGGGTGTGGCCTCCGATGAAGCGGCGCTGGGCTACTTCGGCTACGCCTACGTGGTGGAGAACCCGGGCAAGCTGAAGGTGGTGGCGGTCGACAATAAGGGCGACGGCACCTGCGTGGCGCCGTCGTTCGAGACCGTGCGCAACGGCACCTACCAGCCGCTCAGCCGCCCGATCTTCATCTATGTCAAGAAGACGTCGGCCTCCCGGCCGGAAGTGAAGGCCTTCGTCAACTTCTACCTGAGCAAGAGCTTCACCCCCCTCATCCAGAGCCGAGAAGTGGGGTATATTGCCTTACCGGATGAGGTGTATCAGGCGGTGGCCCAGCGGTTCAACGCCGGGATCACCGGCACCCTCTTCCCCAACGGGGCGGAAGTGGGCGCCACGTTGGACCGCTATCTCAAGTGATGGGCCACTGTCGTGTCGGGAGCGGGGCGTGGGTGGGGTGGCGCGCCCCGCTCCCGTTGCCGGTCCAGTGAGGAAGGGCTGTTGAACCCCTCGATCGCGGATCGATATCCGAAGCGACGCTCCCTCGGCCACAACCGCGCCCGCGACGCGCGTGAGTGGCTGATCCACGGGATCCTGCTGCTGGCGGCGTCGCTCGGCATTCTGGTCACCGCCGGCATTATTCTGTCGCTGGCGCGGGAGACGGTGGCCTTCTTCCGCCAGGTATCGCTGGTGGAGTACCTCACCGGCACGGAATGGACGCCGCTGTTTGCCACCAGGAAGTTCGGTATCTGGCCGCTGGTGACCGCCACCGCCCTCACCTCCGGCATCGCCCTGGTGGTGGCCGTGCCTTTGGGGCTAACGGCGGCGGTGTACTTGAGCGAGTTCGCCTCGCCGCGCGCCCGCGACGTGCTCAAACCGGCGCTTGAGGTGCTGGCTGGTGTGCCGACGGTGGTGTACGGCTACTTCGCGCTGATCACCGTCACCCCGTTCCTCCAGCGATTCATCCCCGGGCTTAGCACCTTCAACGCGCTCAGCGCCGGGCTGGTGATGGGGATCATGATCCTGCCCCTGGTGACCTCGCTGAGCGAGGATGCCATGGCCGCCGTGCCGGACAGCCTGCGCGAGGGGGCCTACGGGCTGGGCGCCACCCGCTTCGAGGTGGCGCTGCAGGTGGTGTTTCCGGCGGCGCTGTCCGGGATCGTGGCCGCGGTGATCCTCTCCCTATCCCGGGCGGTGGGCGAGACCATGATCGTGGCCATCGCGGCCGGCCAGAACCCCACCCTGACGCTGGACCCGCGCGTCCCCATCGAGACGATGACCGCCTACATCGTGCAGGTGAGCCTGGGAGACACGCCCTACGGCTCGCTCGGCTACCTCACGATCTTCGCGGTGGGGACGACCCTCTTCCTGCTCACGTTTGTCATGAACGCCTTCAGCTTCTGGTTTGTGCGCCGCTTCCGGGAGGTGTACGAGTGATCGAGGCAGTGCCGGCCGCGACGCTCTTCCGGCCCAACCTGGCGATGCGTCGCCTCAAGGGCGCCGTGTTTGTGCTGTGCGGGGTCACCAGCATCAGCGTCGGGCTGGCCACGCTGACGCTGCTGCTGGCCGATGTGTTACAGCGTGGTCTGGGCTGGCTGGACTGGCAGTTCCTCACCAGCTTCGATTCGCGCTTCGCCGCGCAGGCGGGCATCAAGGCGGCATTATACGGCACCGCCATGATGATGGTGTTCACCATGCTGGTGGCGCTGCCGCTGGGCGTGATGGCCGGTGTCTACCTGGAGGAGTACGCGCCGGAGAGCCGCCTCAAGCACCTCATCCAGGTCAACATCGCCAACCTGGCGGGCGTGCCCTCGATCATCTACGGTCTGCTTGGTCTGGCGGTGTTCGTGCGGGGCATGGGACTGGGGCGCAGCGTGCTGGCCGGTTCGTTTACCATGGCCTTGCTCGTGCTGCCGGTGATCGTTGTCACCACCCAGGAGGCGATCCGCGCCGTGCCCGGCAGCATCCGCGACGCCTCCTACGCCCTCGGGGCCACCCGCTTCCAGACGGTGTGGCACCACGTGCTCCCCTACGCCTTTCCCGGCATTCTTACCGGCAACATCCTGGCCGCATCCCGCGCGATCGGCGAGACGGCGCCGCTCATCACCATCGGCGCCCTCACCTTTGTGCCGTTCGTGCCGGAAAGCCCGCTGGATCGCTTCACCGTCCTGCCCATCCTCATCTTCAACTGGACGTCGAAACCGCAAGCGGAGTTCCACGACCTGGCCGCCGCCGCGATCATTGTGCTGCTCGGCGTGCTCCTCACGCTCAACGCCAGCGCCATCATCCTGCGGCGGCGGCTGCGCCGGCGATTCTAACCACCCGTGAGGCGACGATGACCACCACCATTTCCACTCAGGCCACGGCTACCCTGCACGGTGCCACCCCCGCGCCCACCCAATACCACGACGTGGTGATCACCGATCCGGTGATCGAGGTGCGCAACCTGAGCGTCTGGTACGGCAAGACGCGGGCCTTGACGGACGTCTCGCTGAAGTTCCCGCGCAACAAGATCACCGCCCTCATCGGCCCGTCCGGCTGCGGCAAGAGCACCTTGCTCCGCTCCCTCAACCGGATGAACGACCTCATCGCCGGCGTGCGCATCGAGGGCGCGGTGCTGCTGGACGGGGTCGACATCTACAGCAAGGGGGTAGACCCGGTCGAGGTACGGCGGCGGGTGGGCATGGTGTTCCAAAAGCCCAATCCCTTCCCGCGCTCCATCCGCGACAACATCCTGTTCGGCGCCAAGATCAACGGCTACCGTGGTGATTACAACACGCTGGTCGAGGAGGCGCTGCGCAAGGCGGCGCTGTGGGATGAGGTCAAGGACGACCTGAACAAAAGCGGTCTCGCCCTCTCCGGCGGGCAGCAACAACGGCTGTGCATCGCGCGGGCCATCGCCATCGCCCCCGAGGTCATCCTGATGGATGAGCCCTGCTCGGCGCTGGACCCGATTGCTACCCTGAAGATCGAAGACCTCATGCGTGAACTGGCACGGGACTACACGATCATCATCGTCACGCATAATATGCAGCAGGCGGCGCGGGTGTCCGACTACACGGCCTTCCTCCTGTCCGACGAGACGGTTCGCGGCCAGCTGGTGGAGTTCGGCCCCACGGAGGCGGTTATGACCAACCCCCGCGACAAGCGCACCGAGGACTACCTCACCGGACGTTTTGGCTGATGGCGAGAAAGGAGGGGCCGGCCGGACGCCCCGGCCCGACACCAGCCATGACACGTACCTTGTTCGAAAAGCACCTCACGGAGCTGCGCCACGAGATCCTGGACCTGGGCAGCCGCACGGAGCAGGCCATCCGTCGGGCGATGGAGTCGTTGCAGCGGCGGGATCTGGCGCTCGCCCGCCAAGTGGTGGAGGGGGATTACGAGATCAACCGCCGTCGGTTCGCCATCGAGGACCACGCCGTCAACCTGATCGCCACCCAGCAGCCGCTGGCCTCCGACCTGCGCACCATCATCGCCGTCATCCATATCGCCACCGAGATCGAGCGCATCGCCGACCACGCCGAGGGCATCGCCCGCATCAGCCTGATGCTGGGCGAGCAGTCCCTGCCCCCGCTGGGCCGGCTGAACGAGATGGCCAACCTCGGCATCGATATGATGCACCGGAGCATCACCGCGTTCATCGAGCGCGATGTGGACCTGGCCCACGCCGTCTGCGCCCAGGACGACGAGCTCGACGCCCTCTACGACGCCAATTACGCCGAGGTGATCGGCCGCATGCTGATGGAGCCGGGGATGGCCAAGATCCTGACCTATCAGCTGTGGACGGCGCACAACCTGGAGCGCATCGGCGACCGGGCCACCAACATCTGCGAGCGGGTGGTGTACCTCGTCACCGGCCGCATGGAAGAGGAGAACGTCTCGCGCTACTGAGCGGCCAGCATCCGCCGCTCAGGCGGGGTCTCGCCCTGTAGGCTCGCAGCGGGCGCCGGGGCGGGCGCAGGCGGGCCGCACCCCCCAGCGCGCGAAGCGGCCGCGGTGACGGGCAAACCAGGCGTAAGCCCGTTCGGCCAGCCAGCCGAGCGGCGGCACGGCGTACAGGCGGGCGATTACCCCCCACGTCCCGCCGAGTTCGCCGAGCACCGCGGCCACCGCCGCCGCGCCGGCATACCGGCGGCCGGCGCGTGTGACGGCCCACACCGTGCGCGCCGCCTGCGCCCGGCTCAGCCCCAGCCGCTCCTTGAGGGCCGGCATCTGGCTGGGCAGGGCGCGCACCCGTCCGGCGGCATCGTGCGCCCGCACCCACTCCACGGCGCGCGTACACACTCCGCACCAGCCGTCGAACACCACCAACAGGCGGGCGCCGTCGAACAGGTCTGCGGCGTTCCCCTCCTCGGCGCGAGCCATAGACCCGGCCTCAGCGCGCGCCGCGCAGGCGCGGGTCGAGCACGTCGCGCAGGGCGTCGCCCAGGAGGTTGAACCCCAGCACCGTCAGGCTGATCGCCAGGCCGGGGAACAGGGCGGCCCAGGTGTTGATCGGGAAGCTGGTCCGCGAGGCGGAGATATCGGCGCCCCAGGAGGGGTTGGGCGGCGGCACCCCCAGCCCCAGGAAGGAGAGCGAGGCCTCGGCCAGAATCGCGGAGCCGAGCAGCGTGGTGGCGATAACGATGCCCAGCGGCAACACGTTGGGGGCGATGTGGCGGAGCATGATGCGCGCGCCGGAGGCGCCGGTAGCCCGTGCCGCCTCCACGTACTGGTTCTGACGCTCGGAGAGCACGGCGCCGCGCACCACCCGCGCCACGCCGGGGATGATGCCGATCGCCACCACCAGGATCACGTTGGTGATGGAGGGACCCAGAACGCGGATCACGACCAGGAGCAGGATGAGCTGCGGGAAGGCGATGGCGGTGTCCACACAGCGCTGCACCACCGCGTCCACCACGCCGCCCATGTAGCCGGACAGGATGCCGATGGCCATGCCCACCACGGTGCCGATGCCCACCGCCAGAAAGCCCACCTCCAGTGAGATGCGCGCGCCGTGCACCACCCGGCTGAAGATGTCCTGCCCGAACTTATCCGTGCCGAAGAGATGCGCGGCGCTCGGCCCGCGCGCGGGGAGGCCGGAGAACTCGTTGATCGGGTAGGGCGCGATCAGCGGCGCGAACAGGCCGACGACGACCAGCGTAGCGATCAGCAGGCCGCCCAGCACGCCCAGCGGGTTGGCGCGCGCCACCTGCCAGGCGCGCCGCAGGCGCAGCGCGCCGCCGGCCGGACGCAACGCCAGCGCCGCCACGCCCTCCCTACGTGCCTCCGTCTGTCCCACCATGAACCGCCTCCCACCACGTTAGGTGTAGCGGATACGCGGGTCGAGCACCGCGTACAGCAGGTCGACCACCAGGTTGATCAGCACCACCGCCGCGGCGGTGTACATCACTAGGCTCTGCGCCACGGGGAAGTCCTTCTGCAGCAGGGAGGTGAAGATGTACTGGCCCAGGCCGCGCAGGGCGAAGATCTGCTCGATGATCACCGCGCCGCCCAGCAGCCCGGCGCTGAGCAGGCCCAGCACGGTTACCACCGGGATGAGCGCGTTCTTCAGCGCATGGCGCGCGATCACCGCCCGGCCGCGCAGCCCCTTGGCGCGCGCCGTGCGGATGTAATCCTGGCGCAGCACCTCCAGCAGCGACGAGCGCGTGAGGCGCATGATCGAGGCGATGGGGCCCAGGGCTAGCACCAGCGAGGCCGGGCCGAACTGGCGCAGGTTATCGATTGGGTTCTCCCAGAGGGCGATCTGCTTGCCCAACGGCGGCGCGTAGCCCCACAGCTGCGCCGGCACCATCAGGGTGAGCGTCGCCACCCAGAAGGCCGGCACCGAGAGCCCCAGGATGGCCAGCAGCCGCACCGCGTAGTCCACCGGCGAGTTGCGCTTCACCGCCGAGATGATCCCGAGCGGGATGCCAATGAGCACGATCCAGGCCAGGGTCATCAGCATGAGCTGGAGAGAGACGGGGAAGCGGGCGCGGAACTCCTCGGTGACCGAGGTCTGGGTGAGCACCGATCGGCCCAGGTCGCCGCGCACGACTTGCCCCACCCAGCGTACGTACTGCACCACAAGCGGCCGATCCAGCCCCAGCTCGCGGTGGACAGCGGCGATCTTCTCCGGTGTGGCGTTGATGCCCTGCTGGAGCAACGCCGGGTCCCCCGGCGAGACGCGCAGCAGCACGAACACCGCGATGGAGATGAACCACAGAATGGCGGCCGCCATCACTAGCCGGCGGGCGATGTAGCGGTGCATGGTACCTCGCCCCTCACCGGTTCAGCCAGATGTCCTTCACGAAGCCATAGCCGAGCGAGCCGAGGCCGCGTGGGTAGTTGATCACCTCGTTGGATACCAGCACGTTGCTGCGAATGCCGAAGAAGTTCCAGAACGGCGGGTCTTTGGCGATGATCAACCGCTGCGCCTCCTGGTAGGCCTTGATACGTTCCTTCTCGTCCAGGATGCCGGCCGCCTTCTTCACCGCCGCGTCCACCTCCGGGTCGGAAAAGCCGGTGTCGTAGCGGCCGTTGCCGGTGATGCCCCTGGTGACGTACCAGTGCAGGGCGAAGTCCGGGTTGGCATACTCCTGGTTGAGGGAGAGGCTGGCGGTGAGCTTGCTCTGGAAGTACTGCGCCACCCAGGTGCCGGCGTCCATCGGCTCGGCCTGGGCGGTGATGCCCACGGCCTGCATCTGGCGCACGAAGATGTTCACGTAGTCGATCACGTTGCTGCTGGTGGGGTGCTGGAACTTGAACGTCAGGTTGGGCTGGCCGGCCGCCTGCAGGAGCTGCTTGGCCTCCTGCGGGTTGTAGGGCATCAGCCGCTTGACCTCTTCCTCCGGCAGCGCGTAGTCGCGCATGGCGTAGGTGATGGGGCCGATCCAGAAGCCGTCGCCGCGGCCGATGATCTGGATGTACTCCTGCGGGTTGACGGCCCGGCGCACGGCGCGGCGGATGCGCGGGTCGTCCCACGGCTTCTCGCGCACGTTCATCCAGAAGGAGAGGAAACCGAAGGACGGGTCCTGGAGGTGCTGCGCGTCCTTGCGGGTCTTGAGCAGCTCCTTCGCCTCCTCCACGTTGGGGGCGCTGTACACGTCGAGCTGGTTGGTCGTGAAGGCCGTGCGGTAGGTGGCCAGGTCGGCGAAGGATTTGATGATGTAGGTGCCGATGTAGGGCTTGCCCTTCTCCCAGTAATTCGGGTTGCGGGTGAGCACCGCCTGCCCGCCCTCCTCCACGCTCTGCAGAATGAAGGGGCCGGAACCGATGGCGTGCTTTTTCAGGTCGGGGCTGGCCAGCCACTCCCGCGGCACGATGGCCGAGTACAGGTTGTTGCCGACGTTGTTCAGCACCCAGGCGTAGGGCGACTTGGTGACGATCTTGAAGGTCGTCTTATCGACAGCCTCGAAGTGATCCACCCACTCGTTGATCCAGGAGAAGCCGTTGGAGGCGGAGCGCGGGTCGGCCACCCGCTCGAACGAGGCCTTGACGTCTTCGGCATCGATGGGCCGCACCGGCACGCCGTGCTTGTTCTCCTGGATCATGGCGTCCGGGCGCAGCTTGAAGATCACCGTGGTGGACTCCGGCTGCTCCTGGGAGACGGCCAGCTCCTGCAGGATGCCCTTCTCCGGCGCCACCAGCGAGGTGCGGATCAGGTAGTTATAAACGATGGGCACGATACCGGAGCCGCCATAGACGGAGTTGTGCGGGTCCACGCCGGCGAACGGCCCGGTAAAGCCCACCCGGTACTCGCCACCCACCTTCGGCTGCTGGTTGGGCGCCGTGGTCGGCGCTACCCCGGCGCGGGCCGTCGCCGCCGGCGCGCCGCCGGTTGCAGCCTGCTCCTTCTTGCCGCCGCAGGCCAGCGCGAACGCCGCCCCGGCCGCGACGAGCACGCCGCCGCGCAGGGCTGCCCGCCGCGTGGCCCGTCTGCCCATCCCGTTCCGGCCGCAGATCTCGGACATCGCTCCTCCCTCCTCTACCGGCCCGCCGCCCCCGCCTTGGTCGCCCAGCCGAACGGCATGCGGGAGCAAAGCTTTGACTGGTAGTAAGAATGGCCGCGGTCGAATCTGGTGTCAAGCAGACGAACGGTCCGGTTCGGGAAGCGCGGCCCGCCGAGCCGTTCGCGATCGAGAGCGCGTGGCGCCGCACGAGCTCACGAAGCGACCTTGGCCTGTGCCTCGCCGGAGGGGTCTCGCCCGCCTGGTGCTAAGTGTGCCCGGGCGGCGTAGGTGTGGCCGACATGGGCGGGTGGGGCGCGGCCTCACTCCACCGCGGCGGTGACCTTTTGGGGCTCCGGCACCGGCTGGACGGCCGGGCCCACCCACACGGTCTTGATGTTCACGAACTCCAGAATGCCGTATCGGGACAGCTCGCGGCCGTAGCCGCTGCGCTTGACGCCGCCAAACGGCAGGCGCGGGTCCGAGGCCACCATGCCGTTCACGAACACCGACCCCGCCTCGATCCGCCGCGCCAGCCGCTTGGCCCGCTCCGTGTCTCGCGTCCACAGCGCCGCCCCCAGGCCGTACGGCGAATCGTTCGCCAGACGCAGCGCCTCTTCCACGTCCCGCGCCCGGATGACGGCCGCCACCGGCCCGAACGTCTCCTCCCGGAAGACGGGCATCTCCGGCGTCACGCCGGCGAGCACCGTCGGCTCGTAGAAGTAGCCGCGCCCGGGCCGCGGCCGACCGCCGGTGAGCAGTCGCGCCCCCATGGCCAGCGAGGCCTCCACCTGGCGGCGCAGCGCGGCGCGCAGGTCGTCGCGCGCCAGCGGCCCCACCTGCGTCTCCCGCTCCATCGGATCGCCCACGCGCAGGGCGGCCACGGCCGCGGCGAATTTTTGCTCAAAGGCATCTGCCACCGCCGCCTCCACGATGAAGCGCTTGGCGGCGATGCAGGACTGGCCGGTGTTCTGGCAGCGGGCGCGCACGCCGGTGGCCACGGCGGCGTCCAGGTCGGCGTCCGCCAGCACGATGAACGGGTCAGAGCCGCCCAGCTCCAGCACGGTCTTTTTGATCACCGCGCCAGCCGCCGCCGCCACCCGCTCGCCGGTGGCGTCGCTGCCGGTGAGGGTGACGGCGCGCACCAGCGGATGGGCGATGACGCGCTCGGCCGCGCTGCCGCTGATGAGCAGGGTGCGGAAGCAGCCCCGCGGGAAGCCGGCGTCGCGGAACACCTCCTCGATGGCCAACGCGCACTGGGGCACGTTGGAGGCGTGCTTGAGCACACAGGTGTTGCCGGCCATCAGCGCCGGGGCGGCGAAGCGGAACACCTGCCAGAAGGGGAAGTTCCAGGGCATGATCGCCAGCACCACGCCCAGGGGGTCAAAGGCCACGTAGCTCTCGCTGGCGTTGGTGGCCACCGCCTCATCGGCCAGGAAGCGGGCGGCGTTGTCGGCGTAGTACTCGCAGTTCCAGGCGCACTTCTCCACCTCGGCCTCCGCCTCCACGATGGGTTTGCCCATCTCGGCGGTGATCAGCGCGGCGTAGCGCGCCTTGCGCTCGCGCAAGAGGGCCCCCGCCCGGTGCATGAGCGCCCCCCGCTCGGCGAAGCTCACCTCCCGCCACTGCCGAAAAGCGGCGTCCGCCTCGACGAGCGCGCGCTCTACCTGATCCCAGGAGTGCTCCTCAAACGTGGCCAGCACGGCCTCGGTGGCGGGGTTGATGGACTGCATCGACATCGCGTTCCTCCTCACACGAGGTGATGAACGGCGGGGATAGACGACAACGCCGACCGGAAGGGTCAGCGCCCGACGCCAACCCGGCGCTGGGAGAGCTCGGCCGGGGCGGGCAGACCCGCCGCCGCCAGGATGCGCTCGGCGATCACCTGGTAGCCGGCCGTGGTGGCGTGGATGTCGCGGTAGCGACTGCACATCCACGTGAGCTCGCAGATCCGCTCGACGAAGGCGTCGGCGACCGCCACCACGTGCGCCCCGTGGCGGCGCGCCACCGCCGTGATGCGGTCGTTCACCGCCTGCAGGTGCCGGTCGGTGTTCGGGCAGAGCTGCGCGAACGGGTTGTAGTACGTGGTGACGAACAGGTCGCCCTCGCCGTCCAGCGCCTCCACCAGGGCGCGCACGATCTGCTCCAGGTTCGCCTCCATCTGGTCCAGGTGGGCGGCAAAGGCCTCCGAATGCTCCTCACACCGTGGGCCGAGGTCCGTCAGCACGTCGTTGGCGCCGATGGTAAGGGTGACGGGGCTCACCCGGCCGCGGTTGGCGCGGATCACCGCCTGGGCCTGCTCCAGCTGGCTGCCGCCGTAGCGGGTCTTGCGCAGGAACGGCACGCGACAACCGCCGGCGAGCATGGTGGCGGTGGTCTCCCCAGGGCAGGCCAGGTTCACCATCTGACGGGTGCCAAACGGCTGCAACCGGGGAAAGAGCAGGTCGGCGTAGCCGTGGGTGAGGTCGAGGTTGGGCTGGTAGCCGAAGGCGAGGGAGTCACCCAGGGCCAGGTAGATGGCGCGCGGGCCGACGAGTTCTGGCCCCGGCGCGGCGCGGGCCGCGGCGGCGCCCGCAACGATCAGGGCCACGAGCAGGAGCAGGCCGGTGAGCCGGGGCGAGCGCGGACGCGGCATGTCCCCCATCCCGCACGGGCTGGCTCCATTGTGTCAAGTGGTCGACCGGGAGGAAAGCCGTCTGAGCGGGCGCGGATTGGTGCCGCGTATTGGCGCGGTGGTGCATAATCGGCTCGGTAACTTCTCGTCGGTAACTCCTGGAAGGAGGTGGAGGCATGGCCGCGGTACGCGCGGAGATGGTCACGTTTCCCAGCAACGGCGGCACGGCGCCCGGCTACCTGGCCCGGCCGGACGGTAACGGCCCCTGGCCGGGGGTGATCGTCATCCAGGAGTGGTGGGGGCTGGAGGAGCACATCAAGGACGTTGCCCGCCGCTTCGCCGCCGAGGGCTTCGTGGCCCTGGCGCCGGACCTCTACCACGGCGCGGTGGCCACCGAGCCGGACGAGGCGCGCAAGCTGGCGATGGCGATGCAGCTCGACGCGGCGATGCGCGATATCCAAGGCGCCATTAACTACCTGAAGAGCCTGCCGGAGGTCTCCCCCAAGAAGATCGGCGTGATCGGCTTCTGCATGGGCGGCCGCCTGGCGGTGCACACCGCCATCCGCTCCGCGGACGTGGGCGCGGTGGCACCGTTCTACCCCGGCGGCGTGGACGGCGCCTTCGGCGAGCTGGACAAGATCCAGGCGCCCATCTTCGCCGCCTTTGGCGATCAGGACCAGGGCATTCCCCTGGACGTGGTGGAGCGCTTCCGCCAGCTCCTGCAGCAGCATGGCAAGCAGGCGGAGGTGAAGGTCTACCCCGGCGCGCCGCACGCCTTCTTCAACGACACCCGCCCCTCATACCGCCCGGAGGCGGCCGCCGACGCCTGGCAGAAGGTGCTGGCCCTCTTCCGCTCGGCGCTGCGCGAGCCGGCCGCGGTCTGAGCAGTGCGACCGTGGCACCGTTCGGCCACTGTGAGCGCTGGACGGCGTGTGGGAGGGGGCGTTCGCTTCCACCCCCTCCCCGGCCCTCACCCCTAGCCCCTCCCTCGCAAGCGGGAGAGGGGGGTGGCCGTAGGTCTGGTGAGGGCTTGACCCGGCCATCGTCAAGGCGTGTCAGAAAGGCGCCGAGCCCTGTGTGGAGTGCATGCCAATGGCCGCTGCCCTGCTCGACCTGCTCGCCGCCCGCGCCGAGGCCGGCCGTCCCGTACGCGTCGGCCTGATCGGTGCCGGCAAGTTCGGCACGATGTTCCTCGCCCAGGCACGGCGCATCCCCGGCCTGCACGTGCTGGCCGTGGCCGACCGGTCCCCGGACCGCGCCCGCGCCGCCCTGGCCCGCGCCGGCTGGCCGGAGGCGCAGTACGCCGCGCGTGACCCGGCGGCCGCGCTGGCCCGGGGTGCCACGTGGGTCACGGATGATGCCGCTGCCCTGATCGCCGCCGACGGGTTGGAGGTGGTGGTTGAGGCCACCGGGGCGCCCGCGGCCGGGATCCGCCACGCCCTCGCCGCCATCGAGCGCGGCCGGCACGTGGTGATGGTCACCGTGGAGGCCGACGTGCTCGTGGGGCCCCTGCTCGCCGCCCGGGCCCGCGCCGCCGGCGTGGTCTACACCCTCGCCTACGGCGACCAGCCCGCGCTCATCTGTGAGCTGGTGGAGTGGGCGCGCGCCTGCGGCTTTGCGGTCGTCTGTGCCGGCAAGGGCACCAAGTACCTGCCGGCCTACCACGCCTCGACGCCGGACACGGTGTGGCAGCACTACGGCTTCACGCCCGAGCAGGTGGCGACGGGCGATTACAACCCGCGCATGTACAACTCCTTCCTCGACGGCACCAAATCGGCGATCGAGATGGCCGCCGTGGCCAACGCCACGGGGCTGGTGCCGCAGTCCGAGGGCCTGCGCTTCCCTCCCTGCGGTGTGGACGATCTGGCCACCGTCCTTCGTCCGCAGGAGGACGGTGGGTGGCTCAGCCACCGCGGCACCGTGGAGGTGGTCTCGAGCCTGGAGCGGGACGGCCGCCCGGTACCGCGTGACCTGCGCTGGGGTGTGTACGTGGTGGTGGAAGCAGCCGACGCCTACGTGCGCCGCTGTTTCGCCGAGTACGGCCTGCAGACCGACACCACCGGCCGCTACGCCGCCCTCTACCGCCCGTACCACCTGGTGGGCCTGGAATTGTCCGTGAGCGTGCTGCGCGCCGCGCTGCGCGGTGAGCCGACCGGCATCCCCACGGCCTTCCTCGCCGACGTGGCCGCCACCGCCAAACGCGATCTCGCCGCGGGCGAGCTGCTCGACGGTGAGGGCGGCTCCACGGTCTACGGCACACTGCTGCCGGCGGCCGAGGCGCTGCGGCAGGAGACGCTGCCGATCGGGCTCGCCCACGGCGTCCGCCTCACGCGAGCGGTGCCCGCCGGCCGGCCCGTGCGCTGGGCCGACGTGGAGGTGGATACCGCCGATCCCGTCGTACGCCTGCGCCGGGAGATGGAGTCCCAGGCAGCGGTGCGGCCGAGCGCGTAGCACCGCCGGATGGAGCCGCGGCTCCGGGCACCGGTGCTACCCGTCGGGCAGGGCGATGTCCAGCACGCGCACCAGGAACGCCCAGCGGTCGGCCGCCTCCTCGATCAGTTTGTTGGTGGGCTTACCGGCGCCGTGGCCGGCCCGGGTCTCGATGCGGATCAGGATCGGGTTGGCACAGCCCTGGGCGGCCTGCAGGGCGGCCGCGAACTTGAAGCTGTGCGCCGGCACCACGCGGTCGTCGTGGTCGGCGGTGGTGATGAGCGTGGCCGGGTAGCAGGTGCCGGGACGCACGTTGTGCAGGGGCGAGTAGGCGTAGAGCGCCTTGAACTCCTCCGGGTCGTCCGGCGAGCCGTAGTCCGACACCCAGCCCCAGCCGATGGTGAACTTGTGGAAGCGGAGCATGTCGAACACGCCCACGGCCGGTAGCGCCGCCCCGAACAGCTCCGGCCGCTGCGTCATGCAGGCGCCCACTAGCAGCCCGCCGTTGCTGCCGCCGCCGATGGCCAGCCTGCGCGGGCAGGTGTAGTCCTGGGCGATGAGCCACTCCGCCGCGGCGATGAAGTCGTCGAAGGTGTTCTGCTTGCGCAGCTTGGTGCCGGCCCGGTGCCACTCCTCGCCGTACTCGCCGCCGCCGCGCACGCCCGCCACCGCGAACACCCCGCCCAGCTCCATCCACACCAGCACGTTCACAGCAAACGCTGGCGTCTGGGGAATGTTGAAGCCGCCGTAGCCGTAGAGGTAGGTGGGGTTCTGGCCGTCGCGCGCCAGCCCCTTCTTGTGGGTGATGAACATCGGCACGCGGGTGCCGTCGCGGCTCTGGTAGAACACTTGGGTGGTCTCGAACGCGTCCGGGTTGAAGCGCAGCCGCGGGGCGTGAAACAGCACGCTCTCGCCCGTGCGCACGTCGTAGCGGTAGATGGTGGGAGGCGTGGTGAAGCTCGTGAAGGCGTAGAACGTCTCCGGGTCGTCGCGGCGACCGTCGAAGCCGGAGACGGTGCCGATGCCCGGCAGCGCCACCTCGTGCAGGAAGCGGCCCTCCAGGTCGAACACCCGCACCAGGCTGTGCGCGTCCTTGAGGTACTGGGCGATGAACCGCCCGCCCACCACGGAGACGGCCTCCAGCGTCTCCGTGGCCTGCGGGATCACCTCGCGCCAGTGCGTCCGCTCAGGATTGCGAATGTCGATGGCGATCACGCGGCCGCGCGGCGCGTCCAGGTCGGTGTGGAACCAGAAGAGCGGCCCGTCGTTGTCGATGAAGTGATAGGCGGCATCGAAGTCGTTAAGCAACTCGACCACCGGACCCCAGCGATCCGAACCGGCCGGCGGGTGGGCGGGATCGCCCAGGTCCAGGTAAAAGACGCGGTTCTTGGTTTCTGTGCCCTGCCAGACGGTGATGACCAGGTAGCGGCCGTCATCGGTGACGTGCGCGTCGAAGCCCCATTCTTTCTGGTCCGGGCGATGGTAGACGAGCAGGTCTTCGGACTGGGGCGTGCCCAGGCGGTGGTAGTAGAGCTTCTGGTAATAATTGGTCGCCTCAAGCAGGCGGTCGGGGTCGGGCTCGTCGTAGCGGCTGTAGAAGAAGCCGCGGCCGTCGCGCGTCCAGGCGACGCCGGAGAACTTGATCCAGCGCAGGTAGTCGTCCAGGTCTCGCCCCATGGCCACGTCGCGTACCCGCCATTCCTGCCAGTCGGAGCCGGCGGTGGAGAGGCCGTAGGCCAGCAGGGCGCCGTCCTCGCTCACGGCCGCGCCGCTGAGCGCCACCGTACCGTCCGCGGCGAGCGCGTTCGGGTCCAAGAGAACGCGTGGCGCGGCGTCCGGGCCATCCTGCACGTACAGCGCGCTCTGGTTTTGCAGCCCTTCGTTCTTGAGGAAGAAATACCGGCCGCCCCGCTTGAAGGGGACGCCGTACTTCTCGTAGTCCCATAGCTCCGTCAGGCGGCGGAGGATGCCCTCGCGCGCCGGGATGGCGGCCACGAAGGCGGCGGTGAGCCGGTTCTGGGCGGCAATCCAGGCCTGCGTCTCCGGGGCGTCCGTGTCTTCCAGCCAGCGGTAGGGGTCGGGCACGGGCGTGCCGTGGTAGTCGTCCACCACATCGGCGCGGCGGGCCGGCGGGTAGACGAGCGGGGGCTCGGTCACGGTCATGCGCGGCTCCTTGGGGCAGGGCCATCTGCTCGGCCCGCCGGCTATTCCTCCTCGACGCCGATCGGCGTGCACTCCATGTGGCTGCGCACGAAGCTGGCGGCCACGGCACGCAGGGCCTCGGCGGTGTCCGGCGCCTCCTCTTCGCCGCCGCACACGGAGCAGACCAGGGCCGCCAGCGGCACCCCACCCCGCCCGCGCCCGCCCTGCTCCAGGCGGATGTGGCGGGGCAGGTTCAGCGGATTGAAACCGGTCGTCATGCAGGTCTGTCCTCGCTTCGGGGAATACTCTCGCCCTTCGAGTATACGGGATGGCACGCCGGCAAACGGGGGTGCTTGCCCGCACCGTGCCACGGCCGTAGGATCGGGCGGCACGGGAGGCACCGCGATGACGACCACACCTCGCCCCATCCAGCCCGAGGACCTGCTCCGCATCAAGACCGTCACTGACGTCCAGATCGCGCCCGACGGGCGCCGGGTTGCCTTCGTGGTCACGGAGCTGGACGCCGCGCAGGACGAGGTGCGCTCCACCATCTGGCTGGTGTCGGCCGACGGCGGCCCCGCCCGCCCCCTGACCTACGGCCCTCGCCGCGACGGCGCGCCGCGCTGGTCCCCGGACGGCCGCTTCCTCGCCTTCCTCTCCGACCGCCCCGGCCGCGCCGACGAGAGGCCGCAGCTCTACGTGCTGCCCATGGACGGCGGCGAGCCCCGCCGCCTCACCGACCTGGAGCGCGGGGCCGGGCCGCCGGTGTGGTCGCCGGACGGCCAGATGCTGCTGTTCGCCGCGCGGGTGGGCACGGAGCCGGCGCCGTCGGACGCGGAGGCGCGCCGACGCTGGGAACAGCGGCCGCGGGTGGTGACCCGCGCCCACTACAAGGACGACGGCGCCGGCTACACGTTCGACGCCGCCAGCCAGTTGTTCGTGGTGGCACGCGAGGGCGGCGCGCCGCGCCAGATCACGAGCGGTGCGGCCAGCAGCCGTGACCCGTCCTGGTCGCCGGACGGCCGCCGCATCGCCTTTGTGCGCGCGCGCACCGGCCCCGCCGATTACAACCTCACCGACCTGTGGGTGTGCGACGCCGACGGCGGCAACGCCCGCCGCCTGACGGAAGACGTCGGCCGCGCGGCGGCGCCCGCTTGGTCGCCGGACGGGCGCACGATTGCTTGCTACGGCACGGACGCGCAGGTGGCGACGCTGGGCGGGGAGATGACGCGCGTGTGGCTCGTGCCGGCCGATGGCGGACCTCCCCGCAACCTCACCGCCGCCTATGACCGCTCCATCTATACCACCCCCGCCGGCCCGCCGGCGCCGCCGGTCTGGTCGCCCGACGGCGCCGCGCTCACCGTGCTGGTGGCGGACGCCGGCAACGTGCACGCGGTGCGCATCGCCCTCGAGAGCGGGGCGGTGCGGCCGCTCATCACGGGCGAGCGACAGGTGACGCTGCTCAGCGCCGTGCCGGGCGGGCCGCTTGCCTTTGCCGCCAACGACCCGCTCACCCCGGGCGACGTGCTCGTGTGCGGCTGGGACGGCGGCGGTGAGCGGCGCCTGACCGACCTGAACGGGGCGTTGCTGGCCGAGCTGGCGCTGCCGCGGGTGGAGCGGCGGCGGTTCCGGAGCCCCAACGGCGGCGAGATCGAGGGTTGGCTGGTGCACCCGCTCGCCGGCCGCCGGCCGGCGCCCTTGCTGGTGCACATCCATGGCGGGCCGCACAGCTTCAGCGGCAACGCTTTCAAGGTGAGCAGCTTCTACGAATACGTGCTCGCCGGCCGGGGCTGGGCCACCCTGGCCCTCAACCCGAGCGGCTCCGGCTCCTACGGCCGCGACTTCATGCGCAGCCTGCTGGGCCGCTGGGGTGAGTACGACCTGCCGGAGCAGCTGGCCGCCATCGACCAGCTCGTGGCCGAGGGTATCGCCGACCCGGAGCGGCTGGCCGTGACCGGCTACTCTTACGGCGGCTACATGACCGCCTGGGTGGTGGGCCACACGGATCGCTTCCAGGCGGCGGTGGTGGGCGCGCCGGTGACGAACCTGGAGTCGTTCTTCGGCACAGCGGACATCGGCATGTGGTTCGGCCCCGGCGAGATGCTGGGCGACATCTTCACCACCCGGGAGACGTACCGCCGGCTGTCGCCGGTGCAGTATGTGGACCGAGTAACGACGCCCACGCTCATCCTGCACGGCGAGGCGGACGACCGCTGCCCCATCGGCCAGGGCGAGGAGTTCTTCACCGGGCTGGTGGCGGCGGGCCGGGCGCCGTGCGAGTTCGTGCGGTATCCGGGCGCTAGCCACCTGTTCCTGGGCCAGGGCCGACCCAGCCACCGCGTGGACTACTGCCGTCGCGTCGTGGAGTGGGTGGAACGGTACGTGCTGGGTGCAGGCGCGCCGGAGCGGGTGGCCGCCGTCACGCCCGCCGAGGACTGAGGGAGCGACGCCCTACCGCTCGCCGCCCGCGGGCCAGGCCGCGAGCCGCGCCAGGGCCAGGGCGGCGCGGCGGATGGAGGGAAACAGGGGGATGCGCAGGGCGGCGGTGCGGGCGGCCAGGGAGCGGTAGTGGGCCCAGGCTTCCGGGTCCGGCGGGGCGCGGAAGACGGCGGCCAGCGGCAGGCCCGTTTCGGTGCGGGCGCGCGCCAGTTGCGCCACGGCCGCCGCGATCCGCGCCTCCGTGGCGCCCGTGTACTTCCACACCGCCCAGCCCAGCTCCAGCCAGGCGATGAGCATATCCACCGCGCCGGTGCCGCCCAGGGCGATGAGCGTGTCGCCGAACGCCTCGGACCAGTTCTCGGCGATGGTGTCCAGCGGGTTCTGGATGATCGTGCCGGCGATGGGGGTGAAGCGGGCGATCTGCGCCCGCGCCTCGGCCGGCAGGGGCGGCACCTCGAGCCCGGCGCGGATCGCCTCGTCTGCGGCCTGCACCACGTTGCCACCGCCCGCGCCCACGATGCCCACCCGCCGGCCGGAGAGCCGGCCCAGGAACTGCCGGGCCAGCAGCAGGTCCTCCAGCTCCTCCAGGTCGCCCACCCGCACCGCGCCCGCCTGGCGGATGGCGGCGTCCCACACGGCGGCCGTGCCCGCCAGGCTGGCCGTATGCGAAGCGGCCGTGCGGGCGCCGGCCTCGGTGAGACCGCCCTTGAGCACGACCACCGGTTTGCGCGCCGCCGCCTCCCGCAGCGCGGGGAAGAACTCGCGCCCGCCGCGCGGCCCCTCGATGTAGCAGCCGATCAGGCTCGTGTCCGGGTCGTGGGCCAGGTAGCGGAGCAGGTCCGTCTCGTTCAGGTCGGAGGCGTTACCGTAGCTGACCACCGTGCTGAAGCGCAGGCCGCGCAGCCCGCCCTCGCGCACGAGCTGCGCCGCGTGGCCGCCGCTCTGCGACAGCACCCCCACCGGCCCCGGCTCGCGGGGGAAGCCGGGCGACCAGGCGACGCGCGCCGCCGGGCGGTAGAAGCCGACGCAGTTGGGGCCGATGATGCGCACGCCCCCGGCCCGCGCCCGCGCGATGATGCGCCGCTCCAGCTCGGCGCGGGCGGCGTCACCCGTTTCGGTGAAGCCGGAGGTGAAGAGGTGCAGGAGCCGCACCCCCTTCTCGATGCACTGCTCCAGCAGGTCCGGCACCGCCGCAGCGGGGATGGCGCAGATCACGTAGTCCACGGGGCGGGGGATGGCGCGCAGGTCCGGGTAACATCGCAGACCTTGGTAGGTGCTGAGCTTGGGATTGACCGGGTAGAGACGGCCGGGGGCTTCGCTCGTCTCATCCGTGAAGCCCATCTCCAGCAGCCCGCGGAAGAAGGGAAACGGCGGCCCCTCCTGCGTGGAGGGCACGCCAACGACGGCTATCGCGCGTGGGCGGAACAGCAGGTCGAGGTCGTGGTCCGGCAAGGCGCTCCCAGACAAGGCACGTCGAATCAACCGAGCACAAGCCCGCCGCGCCCATGGTAACCGACGCGTGCCACACAGGCGACCGCGATGCTCGGTGACCCCCTCTGCGCACGGGCGAGACGGTCAGGGCAGCGGCGGCGCGGTCGTCACCAGGTCACGCGGGACGCGTTGTGCGTCGGCGCAGCCGGCCAGGTACATGGCCGTGGCCAATTCCTCGCGGAGCAGGGTGAGGACGCGCTCCACGCCGGCCTGACCGCCCACGGCCAGGCCCCACAGGTACGGTCGGCCGATGCACACGGCGCGCGCCCCCAGCGCCAGCGCCTTGAGCACGTCCGTGCCCCGCCGCACACCTCCGTCCAGATACACCTCTGCCCGGTCCGCCACCGCCTGGACAACTTCCTCCAGCACCTCGATCGTCGCGGGCACCCCGTCGAGCTGGCGACCGCCGTGGTTGGAGACGATCACTGCGGCCGCGCCATGCGCCACGGCCTGGGCGGCGTCGTCGCCACGCAGGACCCCCTTCACCACGAGCGGCAGCGGCGTAAGCGTGCGCAGCCAATCCAGGTCCTCCCAGGTGAGAGCGGCATGCAGCGGCACGCGGCCATCCGGGAAGTTGCCGCGGTGCAGGGAGCGGCGCACGGCGTAGCCGGAGCGGATCTCGCGCTCCCGTCGGCCGAGCACGGGCGTGTCCACCGTCACGACCAGGGCACGGTAGCCTGCCGCGGCTGCGCGGCGCACCAGCGCTTCGGTGGCAGCCCGATCCTGAAGCGCGTAGAGCTGGAACCAGAGCGGCCCGTCCGCCGCGGCGGCGATCACCTCCAGGGGGAGGCTGGAGGCCGTGCTCACGATCAGCACCGTGCCGGCCGCACCGGCGGCGCGGGCCGTGGCCGCCTCACCGTCTGGATACACCAGACAATGCTCGCCGGTAGGAGCCAGCAGCACCGGCATCGTGACCGGTTGCCCCAGCACGGTGGTCGTCAGCGTGGGCTCCTTGAGGCCGCTGAGAACGCGGGGGCGCAGGAGCAGCCGGGCAAAGGCGGCGCGGTTGCGGGCCAGCGTGCGTTCGTCCTCGGCGCCGCCGGCCACGAAGTCGAACACGTGCGGCGGCAGCACCGCCCGCGCCAACGGCTCGTACTCCTCCAGGTTCACAGGCTCCGCCACCGTCGGACCGCCGCCCTGTGACCCGGTGCTGGTCGCCGGACTCGTGGTGTCGTGCACTGATTCGCTCATCGTCATGCTCCTGCGGCTGGTGTGCGCGGGCGCGTGCCTCGCGCCGCGCATCCCGTCGAAGAGGGCGGCTCAACCACGAGCGAGTGGACGGGCGAAGCTCAGCTCGTGGCCGTCCGGGTCGGTGAGGTGAAAGTATCGCTCACCCCATTCGGCGTCGCGTGGTGGCGCCTGTGGCCGCAGCCCAAGGGCCACCGCGCACCGATACAGGGCATCCACATCCGCGACGTAGAAGATCACGCGCCCCCACCAGCACCACTGTCGCTCCGCCGGCTGGGCGATCAGGTTCAGGTAGCCGGCGCCGGCGCGAAAGCTCGTGAAGCTCGCCGATTCACCGCCGTAGAGGAGGGGAAAGCCAAGGGCGCGGTAGAAGCGCACCGCGCGGGCCATATCGTGGGTGGCCAGGGTGACGGCGCTGATGGCGGTGATTTCCGGGGCGGGATCCATCTCCGCTCATCCTGGCAGCGCCCCTCACCGGCTCGCGGGCGAGGCGTCCGGGCTGTCCTCACGCGGTTGATACCAGAGGCCCGTTTCCCGGCAAAACTTGCACTTGCGCATCGTGCTGATGAGGGGGCGGCCTTTGGCCAGGCACAAGAACAGGGGCAGCCGGGTGCGGTCTACCCCCTCAGGGATGGCGCTCCGGTCAAACGCCGGGTTGGGCACGAGGAAGCGACAGCGACGCTGGTCATGCCCCGGCCCCTTGGGCGCCAGAGGGCTGACCCGGGTCTGCCCCGCCTGTGCGGTCAGGGGAATTCGCTGCGGTGTGGCCTCCATCATGGCCTCAGTATACGCGACGGGCACCGGCCGGCGCCGCGCCCCGGCCCGGACGGCGTGCGCCCAGCTCGACATGGGCGCCGTGGTCGGTTAGAATAGGGATGGCCCGTGAGGGCCGTCTGTCTGTGCGGGGTGTGGCGCAGCCTGGTAGCGCGCTTCGTTCGGGACGAAGAGGTCGGAGGTTCAAATCCTCTCACCCCGACCGGTGGCCAGGGCAGTTGGACGCCCTGGCCGTTCTGCATTCGCCCACGGGGCACGGCGCCGGGGCCTCATCCGCGTTCGCCGCTCCCCCTTGAGAGGGCCTCGGGGCCGGGCAACCGACCCTCCCGCAGGCTGGTCGCGCGGCTTCGGCGCTGGACGTGCGTATCCCACCGTTCTCGGTTTTCTGTTCTACTTCTCACTTGGCCACACGCGCCGCCCCCGCGGCCATCGCCTCGACTTCCTCCGCCGTGTAGCGGCCGAGCTGGCCGCCCGTGGCCGCCACCCGGTTGGCCAGCCGCCGCACCACTTCATTGAGCGGTGTGGGCACGCCGTACAGCCGGCCCAGCAGCACGATCTCGCCGTTGAGGTAGTCCGTTTCCAGCGTGGTGTGGCCGCGCATCAGGCTCTGCCAGGTGGAGCTGCCGCCGCGCGGCCGCCCGGCGATGGGCTCCATGCGGAAGCGCGTGCGGATCAGGGCGTCGTATTCCTCCTCCGGCATGTAGTCGATGCCGGCCGCCGCGTAGCAAGCCAGCGCCTCCTCGCGCAGGCGCGCATGCAGGCGATGAAACACCTCGTTCTGGCGATACGCCCCGGTCACGATCTGCAGGGCGTTGCCCAGGTTGCTGAGCAGCTTGGTGTACTTGAGGCGCATCACCCGCTCCACCGGGCGCGCGCTCAGCTTGGCCGCGCTGATATCCGCCGCCACCCGCATGATGAGGTCGTCCACCCCAAACGGATAGCGGCCGGTGTCCAACACCCCCGAGATGGGCACGCCCTCCCCATCCACGTGGCCGGGTTCCAGAAATGTCGCCGGCAGGGCCACGAGCATGCCGTACACCCGGCTGAAGCGCCGGGCGGCCAGCCGCTCGTTCTCCACCCCGTTCTGGCAGCAGATCACCGGCACGTCCGGCCCGGCCGCCTGCTCCAGGTCCGTGAGCGCCCGGTCCGTGTCCTGCGTCTTCATGGTGAGGAAGACCACATCGTCCGGTCGGAAGGCGATCTCCCGCGGGTGAGCCACGGCCGGCACGGGCAGGCGCACATCCTCCTCCGGCGTGCGCAGGCGGAGCCCGTTGCGCCGGATGGCCTCCAGGTGGGCACCGCGGCAGATCAGCACCACTTCGTGCCCGGCCTGAAACAGCCGCGCGCCCACAACCCCGCCGACCGCACCCGCGCCGTAGATGATGTAGCGCATCCGTCCACCTCATTCCCACCCCGGCCCGAGCCGAGGCTTGCCTGCGCCGACCCCCCCTTCCCGTATCCGGGACAGGGTCACGGTCGTATCATACCGTGCGGCGCGCCTGGCCTCGACGCATGACCGGGATGCTGAACGTAAGGCCCGCCATCGCTACACTGCGGATCACGACCCCCGCTGCAAGGAGCACCGCCATGGTCCTGGACCCCCGGCACATGAGCCGCATCCAACTCGAAGGACGCGAGCGTGCCCCCGCCCGCGCCATGCTCAAGGCCATCGGCTTCACCGATGAGGACTTGCAACGCCCGATCGTCGGCGTGGCGCACGAGTGGATCGAGACCATGCCCTGCAACTACGGGTTGCGCGCCCTGGCCGCCAGGGTCAAGGAGGGCATCCGCGCCGCCGGCGGCACGCCGATGGAGCTGAACACCATCTCCATCAGCGACGGCGTGGCCATGGGCACCGAGGGCATGAAGGCCTCCCTGGTGAGCCGGGAGGTGATCGCCGATAGCATCGAGCTGGTGGCGCGCGGTCACATGTTCGACGCCCTGGTGGTGCTGGTCGGCTGCGACAAGACCATTCCCGCCGGCGCGATGGCGCTCCTGCGCCTCAACATCCCCGGCCTCATCCTGTACGGCGGCTCCATCCTGCCCGGCCGCTTCCGTGGCCGCGACGTGACCATTCAGGATGTGTTCGAGGCGGTAGGTGCGGTGGCCGCCGGCCGCATGACGGATGCGGACCTGAAGGAGCTGGAAGATGTCGCCTGCCCAGGTGCCGGCGCTTGCGGCGGCCAGTACACGGCCAACACCATGGCCACGGTGATGGAATTTATCGGCCTCTCGCCCATGAACGCGAACAGCATCCCGGCCGTGGACCCGGCCAAGGAGGACGCCGCCGTGCGCGCCGGCCGGCTGGTGATGGACCTGCTGCGCAGCGGCCTGCGCCCGCGCGATATCTGCACGCGCGCCGCCTTCGAGAACGCCATCGCCAGCGTGGCCGCTACCGGCGGGTCCACCAACGCGGTGCTGCACCTGCTGGCCATGGCCCGCGAGGCCGGGGTGGCGCTGTCCATCGACGACTTCGACCGCATCAGCAGCCGCACGCCGCTCATCGCCGACCTCAAGCCGGGCGGGCGCTACTCGGCGGTGGACGTGCACCGGGCGGGCGGCATCGGCCTCATCGCCAAACGGTTGCTAGAGGGTGGCTACATCGACGGCAGCCAGCTCACCGTTACCGGCCGCACCATCGCCGAGGAGGCGGCGCAGGCGGTGGAGACGCCGGGGCAGGACGTGATCGTGCCGGTGGACCGGCCGCTCAAACCCACCGGCGGGCTGGTGATCCTGAAGGGCAACCTGGCGCCAGAGGGCTGCGTGGTGAAGGTGGCCGGGCACGAGCGCCTCACCCATCGCGGCCCGGCGCGCGTCTTCGACTGCGAAGAGGCTGCCATGAAGGCCGTCACCGCGCGCCAGATTCGGCCCGGCGACGTGGTGGTGATCCGCTACGAGGGGCCGCGCGGCGGCCCGGGGATGCGCGAGATGCTGGGCGTCACCGCGGCCATCGTCGGTGAGGGGCTGGGCGAATCGGTCGCTCTGCTGACGGACGGTCGCTTCTCCGGCGCCACCCACGGCCTGATGGCCGGGCACGTGGCCCCGGAGGCGGCACGCGGCGGCCCCATCGCCGCCCTGTGCGAGGGCGACATCATCTCGTTTGACATCCCCAACCGCCGCCTGGACGTGGAGCTCACGCCCGAGCAGCTCGCGGGGCGCCTGCGGGACTGGACGCCGCCCCCGCCGCGCTACACGCACGGCGTGTTCGCCAAGTATGCGGCCCTGGTCTCCTCCGCCTCCGAGGGCGCGGTGACACGGGTGTGAGCGGACTCTCACCTCCCGCCCCCTCTTCCACGTGCACGGGCGAGGGGGAGCACGGGGCAGGCCCTCACCCCCTACCCCCTCTCCCTCTGACGAGTCCGAGGAGGGTCTGACGTGGGCGAAGCAGCGACGCAACGCGTACTCCCCTCTCCCGCACGCGGGAGAGGGGCCGGGGGTGAGGGCGGACCAAGGGTGAGGGCCTGAAGACCGATCCTCACCCCACCTCCCGACGTGATCTGGTAGGCCGGCAGGCCGGCACGGCGGCCGAGCAGGCGGTTGTGCCGCGTGGCCCAGGAGAGGCCGTCGATGAGGAGGCCGAAGGGGCCGGCCCGCCGCTTGAGGGTGCGGTACGTCTCCTCGCCGCGGATGATGCGGCACAACCACCACCACAGCCGGTCGCTGCGGCGCAGGACCGCCACATAGGCCGGCGGCATGAGGTGGAACACGTCCTGGAGGCGGCCGGAGTCGCGCAGCTCCGGGCCCAGCACCCGGTCCACCTCGCGCTGGTAGCCCGCGAGGTCCGGCGCTCGCCCGTCTAGCGCGGCCAGGGCGTGGCGGGCGGCCAGGTGGCCGCTGAGCACGGCGGCGTAGATGCCCTCCCCGGAGAGCGGATCCACCAGCCCCGCGGCGTCGCCCACCAGCATTACCCGGCCGCGGGCGATGGGCGCGCCCGGCCGACGCACGGGCAGGTGGTAGCCACGCAGGTCACGCAGGCGCTCCGGCGGAAAACCGTAGGCACGCGCCAGCCGCTCCAACCTGGGGCGGAGGCTGCCGGCCAGGTACTTCCAGCCACCCACGCCGAGGTTCAGGTGATCGCCCTTGGGGAAGACCCAGCCGTACCCCCCGGGGATGCCGCCCAGGTCCAGCGCCAGCGTGTCGTGCCATTCGGCCGGCACGCCGCCCGGTAGGTCCAGGTTGGCCTCCAGTGCCACCGCCAGCTCGCGCGGGCCGCTGAGCCCGGTGAGCGCCGCGGTGACGCCGTTGGCCCCATCCGCCCCGACCAGCACGGCGCCCGTGTAGACGCCGCCGCGCGTCCGTACCGTCACGCGGCCGTCCAGGTCGATGGCGCGCACGGGCTCGCGCTCGCGCAGCTCGGCGCCGGCTGCCACCGCCCGCTCGACCAGGAAGTGGTCCAGGCGGGACCGCCGCGTCATATAGGTGAGCACCCCGGGGTAGCGCCGGGTGAAGCCCTGGCCTAGGTGCAGACTGAAACGTACGCCGCGGATCGTGCGCTCGACCACGGGCGAGAGGTCGAAGGGCAGGAGGCGGGCGGCGCGCAGGTTGACACCGCCGCCGCAGGGCTTCTCGCGCGGGAAGGCGGCCCGATCCAGCAGGAGCACACGCGCCCCGGTGGCCGCCAACTCGCGCGCGGCGGTGCTACCGGCCGGCCCACCGCCGACCACGATCGCGTCGTAGCTCAGGCCCATGAGGCCAGTGTAGCGGCCCGGGCTGTGTGTGCTGAAGCGGGGAGGCCGCTCAGGTGGCGGTGAGGGCCGCGATCAGCAGCAGCAGCTCGATGAACACCGCGCTCAGAAACAGGGCGTAGGCCACCGGCCGCAGTGCCCGGTGCAGGAGCGCGCCCGCACCGGCGTTCAGGAGCAGCACGGTGAGCGCCGCCACCGGGATGCCCAGGAGGGCGCGCTTGTCGCCCAGGCTACCCGGCTCGGGAAACGGCAGCACCACCTCGGCGGGCAGGGCGGTGTAGCGGGCGAAGACCACCCCCGTGGCGGCCAGGGCCAGCGCCGTCCCCGCGGCCAGCGTGAGCAGGGCAAACCGGTCCGTCCACAGCGGCCAGGCCGCCGGCCCCAGGCGCACCACCTCCTGGCGCACGTCGTAGAGAGCGTCCACGCTGGCGACGGCGGCCTGGATCGCTTGGATGAAGCCACGCTGGTCGGCGGGGCTGATGCCGTACACCTGCCGTGGCGTGACCACGTAGAGGATATCGGCCGGCGTGCGGTGGGTGGAGTAAAGCAGCACCTCACCCAGGCGCAGCACCACGGCGCGGCCAATGTGGCAGGGCCAGCCGGGCAGCTCCAGGCCGGTCACGCGCGGCAGGCCGAGCGCCCGGCCGCGCACCAGGCGCTCGATGTTGGCCAGCGGGATCACCTGGCGCGTCAGCCCCCAGATGATGATCAGGGCGCCGTCCGCGATCTCGTAGCGCAGGTTGGCGAGCGCCGCGGCCCAGTACCCGGCCACGGCGGCTACCCCAATCAGCACGGCGGCCACCAGGTACGAGAGAAAGGCGGCAAAGGTAATGCCGTCCGTCAGACCGCGCCCGATCAACGCCAGCGCCAACACCAGGGCGACGCCGGCCGCGCCGGTGGCCATCAGGGTCGCAGGCTGCGTGAGGGGACGGAAGACGATCGCATGGCGGCGGTGTGCGGCCAGATGGCGGGCCTCGGAGAAACGATCTGCGGCCAGCACGAAGCCTCCCGTGTTGGGTCAGAAGCTGGTAGCCAGGGGTGTCGACCACGGCCCCGCGCGCGGCCCTCCGCTTCCGAGGACGGATCAGGTCGTGGCGCCGGCCCGTGCGCGGTACGTCGCGTAGGCAGGGAGCACCCAGTCGGCGTACTTCTCCAGTTCGCCACGGATGACGGCGAAGTACAGCCGCATCAGCCTGGCGGTGACGGGGCCCACCTCGCCGGTGCCCACCTTGCGGTGGTCGATCTCGATGATCGGCGTCACGTGGGCGGCGGTGCCGGTCATGAACACCTCATCCGCCACATACAGCTCGCTGCGGTCGATCGGCCGCTCCACCGTCTCGATGCCCAGCTCCTCCTGCGCCAGCCGGATCACCGACTCGCGCGTGATGCCGACGAGGATATCGTCCGACTGGGGCGGGGTGATGAGCTGGCCATGCTTGACGACGAAGATGTTCTCGCCGGACCCCTCGGAGACGTGGCCGTCCTGGGTGAGGACGATCGCCTCGTCGAAGCCGTTGAGGTTGGCCTCGGTCTTCGCCAACGCGGAGTTAAGGTAGATGCCCGTGGGCTTGGCGCGGGCGGGGATGCCCAGGTCCGTCACCCGCCGCCAAGAGGAGGTGCAGCAGCGCGCGCCCTTGTCCACATCTAGATAGGGGCCGAAGGGGGTGACGAAGATGAGGAAATCGTCCTCCAGGTTGTGCAGGCGCACACCCAGCATCTCGCTGCTCTTGTAGGCCAGCGGCCGCACGTAGATGTCCTCCTCGAAGCCGCACCGGCCCACGACGTCGATCGTCAGGTCGATCAACTCGTCTTCGGTGTAGGGTAGGTCGATCATCAAAATTTTGCAGGACTGCATCAGACGGCGGTAATGATCGCGCGCACGGAACAGAAAGATCTCGCGCTTGTCCGGGTTCCAGTTGCCGCGGATGCCCTCGAAGCAGCCGGTACCGTAGTTAAAGGCATGGGTCATGATCCCGATCTTGGCCTCCGCCAAGGGAACGATCTGCTTTTTGAAGTACGCGTACCGCTCGGGCATTCCGCTGCTCCTTTCCCCCGGCGAGCGAAGAGTGGGGCTCCGATCCCCCAGGAACGCGGTTGCCGCGCCCTGGTTGTCTGACCGGCCCCGAGCTCCCCGTTCCTCTGTGTGGCTCGATTATAGGGGCCGGTTCCGGCGGCGAACAAGGCGCGGCGTCCGGCGCGCTCAGCCTTCCGCCTGCCTTCCCGGCTCGCGGATGCGCAGCAGGCGGTAGAGGGTGGCCAGCACCGGCACGTCGATGCCGTGGCGGGCGGCACGGTGCACGACGTCGCCGGCGGTGGCCTCCAGCTCCGTGGGACGGCCGGCGAAGGTGTCCTGCGCCAGGGAGGGGTAGAGCGGCACGCCCTGGGCACGCAGCCCAGCGGCGATCTCGCCCAGCGCCGCCCGTACCGCCGCCTCTGGGCTGCCGAACGTGACCGAGGGCATGAGCCACACCGGCATATCGTCCAGGGGCTGCCCCTCCGCCGCGGCCACCGCCGCCACCTCCTTCGCCACGCGCATGCACACCTCCAGGAGGTCGGGGTCGAGCAGCGCGCCGGGGATGTCCGTGCCGGTGAGGGCGCACACCGGCGCCGTGCGCAGGAAGATGGCCAGCTTGTGCCACTCCCGCCGCACGATGTCCGGCACACAGGCCGCCGGCAGCCCCGCCGCCGCGAGCGCCGCCGCCAGGCGCTCGCCGCGAGGCGAGGGACCGCCGTCCAGCTCGCCCACCAGCGTGGGGGCGGTGAGAAAGTGCTCCACGCGACCGGGCGCGAGCAGGCGACCGCCCATGCCGGTGATGGCGCCCAACACCCGCTCGCGGCCGAAGAACCGAGCCAGAACTTCGTTCTTCTGCACCCCGTTCTGCAGGGAGAGCACGGCGCCGACCGCCAACCCCTGCAGCGGGGCCAGGGCCGCCTCCGTGTCCCGCGCCTTCACGCACACGATGAGGAAGTCCGGCGTCCCCACCGCCGCCGGGTCCGCGGTCACCCGCACGGGGGTGGAGAACGTGGCCAGGCCGGAGACGTGGAGGGTGGCTACGCCCGGCGCCGGGCCATCAGCGGTCAGGGCTGCCGCCTGCGCCGGTTTGACGAAGAGGGTGACGTCGGTGCCCGCGCGAGCCAGGTAGGCGGCCAGGACGGAGCCCAGACCGCCGCCGCCAAGGATGAGGATCCGCATGGTCGCACCTCACCGGCGGTGCTCGGCGCTGTGCGCCTCGGGGCTGCCGGCCGGGGCGGAGGCCGCCACATCCCAGGGCAGCCACGGCCGTTGCTCCACGCTCAGATCGCCGCGCAGGCTGAGCACCTCCCAGCGCGTCTCATCCTCCTCGCGCCAGAACTTGATGTCCAGATGGGCATTGCCCACCTCCAGCCCGTGCAGCGTGACATCCGGCAACCAGGCCGGCAGGTGCGGGTCCACGTACAGCTTGCGCTTGGGGGCATCGGCATGCAGGCCGAGCATGGCCTGGAGCAGGTGGAAGACCGAGCCCGCCGCCCAAGCCTGAGGGACGTTGGCACCCAGGTAGAGCACCGGGAAGGTGCCGGGCCGTCGCTCGAAGCCGGCGTACAGCTCCGGCAGGCGGTAAGAGACGAAGTAGCTGGCCGCCTCGGAGATGTCGCGGGCCACGCATGCCGCCTGCTCATGGAAGCCGTAGCGGGCAAATCCCAGGGCAATGATGCCGTTGTCGTGCGGCCAGATGGAGCCGCGCTGGTAGGAGGCCGGGTTGTAGGCCGGGTTGTGCGCCGAGAGGGTGCGGATGCCCCAGCCGCTCCACATGTCCGGCGCCATCAGGCGGCGCATCACCTTCTCCGCCCGGTCGCGGCGCACGATGCCGCTCCACAGCAGGTGGCCGGGGTTGGAGACCACCGTTTTGACCGGCCGCTTGTCCGGGTCGAGGCAGAAGGCGTACGAGCCGATATCCTCGCACCAGAAGGCGTCCTCGAAGCGGGCCTGGAGGGCGGCCGCCTTGCGTCGCAGCTCCGCCGCTCGCTCGGGTTCCCCCAGGTAGTCGAACACCTCGGCCATGCGCATCCAGGCATCGAACACGTACCCCTGCAGCTCGCACAGGGCCTTGGGCTGGGGCACCTGACTGCCGTCCGGGTAGACCACGGCGTCCTCGGCGTCCTTCCAGCCCATGTTCTCGTACCCCCTGGGGGAGCGGGTCTTGTACTCCTGGAAGCCGTCCCCGTCCAGGTCGCCGTAGCGGTCGATCCATTCCAGGCAGCGCAGGGCCACATCCCGGTACTCGTGCAGGAGGGAGTCGTCACCCAGCCACTTCCAGGCCTCGTGCAGGACGATGAGGTAGAGGGGCGTGGCGTCGTGGGTGCCGTAGTAGGGCGTGTGCGGGATGCGCTTGAAGTGGGCCAGCTCGCCGAAGCGGATCTCGTGCGGGATCTTGCCCGGCTCGGCGTCGCGGTAGTCGTCCACCTCAGTGGCCTGCAGCTCGGCCAGCTTCTTGAGGGCGCCGCGGGCGAAGCCGGGATGGACGAGCATGTTCTGCATGCTCACGATCAGGCTGTCGCGCCCGAAGATGGTGACAAACCACGGCACGCCGGCCGCCGGGATCCACACGTCCGGCCCGAAATCGTGGTCGTACAGGCGCAGGGCGCTCATGTCCTCCACGGACTGGCGGTAGAGGCGGTAGATGTCCTCGTTGGCGGAGGTGAGCTTGGTGGTGGTCTCCTGCCACTGGCGCTGCAGGCGCACCAGGGGGGTATCGGTGATGTCCCGCTTGCAGTCGTGCAGGGGGATGTGCAGCGTTTCGTTCTCGCCGAGCACGTAGTCGCAGCAGGCACGCCAGGTAGCGCCCGGCTGCAGCTCGATCTCAAACGTGATGCGGCCGTTGGCGTAGTGAGGGCGCGACTCCGGGTGCACCACCCGATAGATGAACGTGCGGTGGAAGTCCCGGTTGGTGTAGGTGGTGACGAGTTGGCCGCGCTCGGGGTGCCACACCGTCTCGATGCGGCCGCGGCGCACGAAGCGGTGCCAGCGGACCTCGAACAGGTCGGCGAAATCGGACCGCAGGGCGATCTCCAGGTTGAAGCGCACCGTGGTGAGGCCGTGGTTGGTGACCTCCAGCTGCTCGTTGACCCCGTCGGCGATGGCGCGGCTGATGATCAGGGCGAGGGTACCGGCCGGCACCTCGCCCGTCTCGGTGGCGAAGGCTTGATTGATGAGGTAAATGCGCGCCGAGTAATAGGTCGTGGCGGCGGAGGTCAGGCGCGTCCACGGCTGGCCGTTGGCGAAGATGGCGTAGTAGCTGACGAAGCGGGTATCGTTGGCGAACACCCCCTGCTCGCTCTCCGCCGTGATCTCGCCGCTCAGGTCCGTCACCATGAAGGTGCTGCCGTGGTTGATGGACAGCACCGGCATGCCCACGCTGATCTCAACCGGCATGACCCAACCTCGTGAGATGTGCTGAGTGCTGAGTGGTGAGCGCCGAGTGGTGACCTTCATCCCTCTCAGCACTCAGCACTGGTCCGGCGGGTGGGCGGCCTCGGCCCCCGGCCCGCTGTGAACATCGGTACCAGGACTTAGCGGGCCGGGGCACCCCCCGCCTCGGCGAGCCCTCACCCCGCACTCCGGGCATCCCCTGCCCCCTCCCGTGCTGAGTGCTGAGGGAAAGGAAGCCATCGCCGCACGCAGCACCCAGCACTCAGCGTGGGAGGGGGTGAGGTCCGGGTGGCCGCAAGCCGGGGTGAGAGGCCGGTGAGGGCGGCCCTCTCCATCCTATCAAACACCCAGCGCCGGCCCGCGGCCGCGGCGGTGCGCTAGTGGTCTCCGTTTGGTCCGGCGCTGGGTATTGACCATATCTACGGCATAGGCGCATGATTCCTCTACGGGAGTCCCAGATGGCATCTGTACCGTGTAGGGATATCGTATCCTGAGCGATACAGGTCGTGTCTCAAGCACCTCGTCTACCGGTGAGGCGGTAACCGAGAGTGGAGGAGGGGAGACCATGTCACGTGCAGGGATCCTACGATTGGCGGTCATCGGTGCGGCGCTGCTCCTGATGGGCGCAGCAGCGTGCGGCGGCGGTGGAGGTGACGAAAACACCATCAAGATCGTGTCAAGTTTGCCACGCACCGGCAGCTCTAAAGGGCAGACGGACACCATCGTCAATGCGATCAAGATGTGCCTAGAGGAGCATAACTACCAGGCCGGTAGGTTCAAGCTCAAGTATGAAGATTGGGATGACGCGACGGCCGCCAAAGGCCAGTGGGACGCGGCCAAGGAGTCTGAAAACGCCAATAAGGCCGTCAACGACAAGGACGTGATGGTCTACATCGGCACATTCAACTCCGGCGCCGCTAAGGTGTCCATCCCCCATCTTGAACAAGGCCAACTTGGTGATGATCAGCCCGGCCAACACCTACCCGGGGCTAACCAAGCCGGGCAAGGGTGAGGCCAACGAGCCGCAGGTCTACCGGCCGACGGGCAAGCCCAACTACACGCGCGTGGTGCCGGCCGACGACCTGCAGGGCGCCGCGGGCGCCAACTGGGCCAAGCAGATGGGCGTCAGGTCCGTCTACGTCCTGCACGACACGCAGCTCTACGGCCAGGGCCTGGCCCAGGTGTTCCAGGACACCGCCAAGAAGATCGGCCTGGACGTGAAGGGCTTTGAGGGCATCGACGCCAAGGCGAGCGACTACCGCGCCCTGGCGCAGAAGATCAAGAACACCAACCCGGACCTCGTCTACTACGGCGGCATCACCCAGAACAACGCCGGCAAGCTGTGGAAGGACCTGCGCGCCACCCTCGGCGCCGAGGTCAAACTCATGGGCCCGGACGGCATTTTCGAGGAGGCATTCTTGAAGGATGCCGGCGAGGCGGCCGAGGGGACCTACATCACCTTCGGTGGGTTGCCGCCGGACAAGCTCACCGGCAAGGGCGCCGACTGGTACCGCAAGTACAAGGACAAGTTCAAGAGCGAGCCGGAGGCCTACACCGCGTACGGCTATGAGGCCTGCCAGGTGGCGGTGGCGGCCATCGAGCGGGCGGGCAAGAAGGACCGCGCCGCCATCCGCGACGCCGTCTTCGCCACCAAGGACTTCGACGGCGTGCTCGGCAAGTGGAGCTTCGACCAGAACGGTGACACCACGCTCACCACGATGAGCGGCCAGCAGGTGAAGAACGGGAAGTTCCAGTTCGTCACCTTGCTGAGCGCCGTGCAGTAGGCCAGGTCTCCCGTGCGGCGGGCGGTGCATGAGGTGCCGCCCGCCGCCTCTCCGCGCCTTACCCATCACGCTATGCAACGTGAGGGCCGGCCATGAGTGGCGTCACCGAGTGGCTCCTCGGGCCGCTGTCTGATCCGCAGCTCTTTCTTCAGGTGCTGCTTATCGGCATCTCCAACGGCGCCGTCATCGCCTTGGTAGCGCTCGGTTACACGCTGGTGTACGGCATCATCGAGCTGATCAACTTTGCGCATGGCGATGTGTTCATGCTCGGCTCCATGCTGGCGCTGACGCTGGTGCAGGCGCTGGCCTTGGACCGCGCCTCCCCCGGCGAGGTGGCCCTCCTCCTGCCGCTGGTGCTCGTGCTGGTGATGCTCTTCACCGCCGTGCTCAACGCCACCATCGAGCGGGTGGCCTACCGGCCGCTGCGGCGCGCACCCCGCCTGGCGCCGCTTATCTCGGCCATCGGCACCTCGTTCATCCTGGTCAACATCGGCCTGCACTGGAAGGGTGCCTCGCAGATCAACTTCCCGGACGTGATCCCGGCCAAGAACCTGCTCACCGACGTCTTCGGCCTGCACACCAGCCTGAGCTACACCACCAAGGACCTGGCGGTGCTGGCCACGGCGCTACCGCTCATGGCGGGGCTGACGCTGTTCGTGAACCGCACGCGCCTGGGCAAGGCGATGCGTGCCACCGCGCAGGACCGAGAGGCGGCCGCGCTGATGGGTATTGACATCAACCAGACGATCCGCCTGACGTTCCTGCTGGGCGGCGCCCTGGCCGGCGCGGCTGGGCTGATCTTCGGCGCCTACAACAACTTCGTCTGGTTCCAGCAGGGGTTCCGCTTCGGCCTGTTGGCGTTCACCGCCGCGGTGTTCGGCGGTATCGGCAACATCCAGGGCGCGTTCCTGGGAGGTATCCTCATCGGCGTGTTCAGCGCCTTCAGCGACTTCCGCTTCGACCCGCGCTGGACGCAGTCGGTGGTGTTCGCCATCTTGATCGCCGTGCTGGTGTTCCGGCCGTCGGGCATCCTCGGCGAGGCCTTGCCGGAGAAGACGTGATGGACGTGCGCGAGCGTGGCACCGCGGGGAAACCCGCCCTCGCCCCGCCCCGGCGCCCTGGCTTTGCCGGGGTCCTGCGCGCGCGCTGGGCGGCCCTGCCGCCGCGCCAGCGGCAGATGGCCGGCCTGGCGGTGGCCATCGCCCTGGCGGTGCTCTACCCGTTCATCGACAGCGCCCTCGGCCTGGGCTTCATGGGTGCGGCCGTGCCCATCGCCGTGTTCGTGGTGCTGGCCGTGGGCCTGAACATCGTCGTCGGCTATGCCGGCCTGCTCGACCTGGGCTACGCCGCCTTCTTCGCCATCGGCGCCTACACCATGGCCTTCCTCACCTCCCCGCAGAGCGTGCTGCCGTTTGGCACCAACTTCTGGGTGGCGATGGTGATCAGCTTTTTCACGGCGGCCCTGTTCGGCGTGCTGCTCGGCTCGCCCACCCTGCGCCTGCGCGGCGACTACCTGGCCATCGTCACCTTGGCCTTCGGCGAGATCGTGCCAGACGTGGTGCGCAACTGGGACGCGGTGACGCGCGGCAACAAGGGGATGAGCCCCATCGGTCGGCCCGTGATCTTCGGGCTGGACCTCGGCCAGACGCAGCAGCAGTGGTACTTCCTCATCCTGGCCGTGCTCGCCCTCACGGTGGTTATGATCGTGCGCCTGCATGATTCGCGCCTGGGCCGCGCCTGGAAGGCGATGCGCGAGGACGAGCTGGCCGCGGCGGCAATGGGCATCAACCTCATGCAGACCAAGCTGCTGGCCTTCGGCCTGGGGGCCTCCTTCTCCGGCTTCGCCGGTTCGCTTTACGCCGGCTTCCTCCAGACCGTGGACCCGGAGCAGTTCCGGTTTGACATCTCCATCATGCTGCTGGCGGCCGTGATCCTGGGCGGTATGGGCAATATCTGGGGGGTGATCGGCGGCGCCGTGCTGATCGGCACCTATGACCGCATCATCGCCGACCGCCTGCAGGGCTGGGTAGACGCGCTGGGCCAGGCGACCGGGCTGGGCTTCCTGCAGAACCTGCCGGTGGCCAGCTCCAAGCTGATGGTGTTCGGCGCGGCGCTGGTGCTGACGATGGTGCTCCGCCCGGAGGGCCTGTTCCCCAGCCGCGCCCGCGCCGCCGAACTGCACGGCGAAGCGGCCGTGGATGTCACCGAACCGGTGCACGACGAAGTGGCGGCCGGGAGTACGCAGCCATGAGCACGAACGACCCCTTGCGTCCGACCATGGCCCCGACCGCGCCGCTCGCTCTCGGCTCCACCTTCACCCCGCCGCCCTCACCCGCCTCGCTCCGCTCGGCACCCTCTCCCGCAAGCGGGAGAGGGGCCGGGGGTGAGGGCAGCGGTGAGGGGCAGCCGTTGCTTGAGGCACGTGGAGTGACGAAGCGGTTCGGCGGGCTGGTGGCCGTGAGCAACGTGGATTTCACGCTGCCCGAACGGCGCATCTACAGCATCATCGGCCCCAACGGGGCCGGCAAGACCACCTTCTTCAACATCATTGCCGGGCTGTACCGGCCGGACGCCGGCACCATCACCTTCGCCGGGCGCACCATCGTTGGCCTTAAACCGCATCAGATCACCCGCCTGGGCATCGCCCGTACCTTCCAGAACATCCGCCTGTTCGGCGCCATGACCGCGCTGGAGAACGTCCTGGTGGGCATGCACTGTCGCCTGACCACCAACGCGCTCGGCGCCATCGTGCGCTGGCCGGCCGTGAACCGTGAGGAGGCGTGGGCACGGGAGGAAGCCCGAGCGCTGTTGCGGTTCGTGGGCCTGGCGCACAAGGAGCACGAGTGGGCGCGCAACCTCTCCTACGGCGACCAGCGCCGATTGGAGATCGCCCGCGCCCTGGCCACCCGTCCCCGCCTGCTGCTCCTGGACGAGCCCACCGCCGGCATGAACCCGATGGAGACCGCCGCCACCATGCGCTTCATCGAGCGGCTGCGCGACACCGGCCTCACCATCCTCCTCATTGAGCATGACATGAAAGTGGTGATGAGCATTTCGGACCGCATCATGGTGCTGGACCACGGCGAACGCATCGCCGAGGGCACGCCCGCCGAGATCCGCAGCAACCCCCGCGTGATCGAGGCCTACCTGGGCCGGACGAGCGGCAGAGCGGCGACAGGGAGCGACACGCCATGACACGCACCGGTCTCGACAGCGGCGCGGCGTCCCACGCCCGGTCCCCAACGTCGCACCCCGGCTCGCCGACCGACGCGGTGACGCTGGCCGTGAACGAGGTCCACACCTTTTACGGCAACATTCACGCCCTCAAAGGCGTCTCGTTGACGGTCCATGCCGGCGAGATCGTCACCCTCATCGGGGCCAACGGCGCGGGCAAGACCACCACGCTCAAGACCATCTCCGGCCTGCTGCGCCCGCGCATGGGCAGCGTGGTGTTCAACGGCCGGCGCATCGACCACCTGCCGCCGCACGTGATCGTGGAGATGGGGCTCAGCCAAGCGCCGGAGGGTCGGCGTATCTTCCCGCGCATGACGGTGCTGGAGAACCTGGAGATGGGGGCGTTTGCCCGCCGCGACCGCGCCGCCGTGCAGGAGGACCTGGAGCGGGTGCTCACCCTGTTCCCACGCCTGAAAGAACGGCTCCATCAGAAAGGCGGCACCCTCTCCGGCGGCGAGCAACAGATGCTGGCCATCGGTCGCGCGCTCATGGCCCGGCCCAGGGTGCTGCTCCTGGACGAGCCGAGCATGGGGCTGGCCCCCGTGCTGGTGGAGACGATCTTCCAGACTATCCAGGACATCAACCGGCAGGGAACCACCATCCTGTTGGTGGAACAGAACGCGCACATGGCCTTGGCCGTGGCAGACCGGGGCTACGTGTTGGAGTCGGGCCGCATCGTGGCCCACGCCGCGGCCAAGGAGCTGGCGGCCAGCGAGCTGGTGCGCAAGAGCTACCTGGGCGAGGAGTGAGCCCCGCCGTGAGCCCGCTCACGGCAGCTCCTTGCGATAGTGGTACTCGACGGTGCGCGACCGATCGTGCAGGGCGCGGGTGCCGCCGCGACGGTAGCCGAGCCGCTCGTACAGGCGGTGCGCGTCCGTGAAGCGGGTATCGCTCCACAGCTCGACGAAGCGGGCGCCGCGGCGCTCGGCCTCCGCCTCGACCAGCGCCACCAGCCGGCTGCCCAGGCCGGCGCGCCGGGCAAAGCGCGCCACGTACAACGATTTGAGCTCAACGCCCTCGGGGTCGGTAGCCGGCACCAGTCCCACGCTGGCCACCACTCGCTCGCACTGCTCGGCCACCCACAGGCGCCCGCCGCGGGCGGTAAACGCGGAGGCGGGCGCGCGCAGCCAGGGGACCTCCCCATCCACGTCCATGATGCAGCCCGGGTACTCCGACCAGCAGGCGGCGATCAGGCCCACGAGGTCCCAGCCATCTTCGTCGCGGGCATCACGGATGAGCGGATACGGCGTGTGGTGGAGCACGGACGACACGAGCGGTTCCTCCCCGTAACGGGCGATAGCACGGAGCGGCGGCGTTGGGCGGACCCGCGAGCCCTCCATCAGCGGTGAGTGGAAGGAAGGTCACCGCTCAGCACGCAGCACTGGCGGCGGGACCCCTCCAGGCGCCCACCCCTGCTATCGTAAACGGGGACAGCCGCGCGGACAGCGGGGAAGGCACTCCGGCATGAACCGGAACGTGTGGCAGCGATACCGATGGCCCGTCCACGCGCTCATCACCGCCCTGTTCGTGGCGCTGCTCTTCTGGCGGGTGGACCTGATAGAGGCCATGCCGCGCCTGCGGCACGTGCATCCCGGGTGGGCGGCTTTGGGTGCGGCCCTGTTCGCCGTCTCCAAGCTGGTGCAGGCGGGGCGCTGGCGCCTGCTCCTGTGGCATCGCCGGCCACTGCCCTTTGGGGCACTGGCGGGGATCTACCTCGTCGCCGCCCTGGCCAACACGCTCGTGCCCCTGCGCGGGGGCGACCTCCTCCGCGTGCACCTTGCCGCCCGCCGCTTCGGCATCCCGCGCACGGAGCTGACGGCCACGGTGTTCGCGGTGGAGACCCCCCTCAACTGGGCGACGCTGATCGTGACCGTGGCCCTGGCCTCGCTGGTGGCGGACCTGAAGATCATCTCGCCGGCCACGGTGGTCCTGCTTCTGGCAGGGCTCGCCCTCGGCCTTCCCCTCGCGCTGCTGGCAGCGTCCATAGATCGCACGCGCGACTTCGCGGAAATACCGCCGCTGCGGTGGCTGCCACGGCCACCGCGTCGGGCGCTGGCCGAGCGGGTGCCCCAGTTCCTGCACGGCATGCACGCCCTGCGCTCACCCGGTCTCGGCGCCGCCCTGGTCGCGCTGGGGATGCTCATCTGGCTGGTGGAGGTCGGGGTGTACTGGAGCCTGGCCGTGGCCTTTGGCCTGCCCGTGCGGTTGCTCGACGCGCTGCTCGCCATGGTGGGCGCCAACCTCGTGCTGTCCCTGCCGCTCACCCCGGCGCACGTCGGCCCGTACCACGTGGTGGTGACGGAGATTCTCGTCTTGCGCGCGATCGAGCGGGCGGCGGCGGGCGCCTTTGCGGTGGGCGCGCACCTGGTGCTGCTCCTCACCACCAACGCCCTCGGCATCCTCTCCACCTGGGCGCTGGGGCTCGGCCCGCATGATCTGATCGCGCCCCACCGGGAGCGGGAGGCGGCGGAAGAGCCGGTGGCCTCGCGCTCAACCCGTTTTAGGGATTAGGCGGTCCTACCCCCGCGCTTCAGCCGGGGCCAGGTCACCCTCTCCCGCACGCGGGAGGGGGGAGCTTCGGCGAAACCGCGTTGCCGGCGTTAGACCGCCCGGCCCTCACCCCCGGGCCCCTCTCCCGTAAACGGGAGAGGGGAGCTTCCCGTCACCAAGCTGTGTTGCCGGCCCCCGTCACCCCCTCGCCTCCGGCCCGCTGTGGCTGTGGTACCCCGCTTCTCAGCGGGCCGGAGGCGAGGGGGTCGCGCGTCAGCGCGGGGGGTGAGGGCCCATTTCCACGACCGCCCGCACCCGCTTCGCTGCGCCTGAACCGCCCGCACCTCCGGCCCTTCGGATGAGGAGCGAGAAACGAGGAGCGCGCCTCCGCTCACTCTTCACTCCTCATTCCTCGTTCCTCACGCGGGGGTGAGGGCCTGCGCCGCTTCTTGCCCATCCGCGCCGCCACCTTGGCCACGAAGTTGGCCGCCGTCCCCACGTACAGGTGCGGTAGCCTCTGCATCGGCCGGCGCAGCTCCGGGCGGTGCGCCACGTAGGCCTGCACCTCTTCCAGCGTGACGCCGTGCTCGTCCAAGGCGCGCTGCAGCTCCTCCCGCGCCCGCACCTTGGCCTCGAACAGTTTCATCTGCACCCGGCTCTTGACGTTCACCTCGCCGTCGCCGGAGGTCTCGATGGGGATGAAGATGCTGTCCTTCAGCTTGGACACCACCTTGGACTGCACCCCGTCCGACTGCGTGCTGGGCATACAGCCGAAGGGCTTGATAGAGGTGACCATGTGCGCCTTCTTCTCCAGGATGGCGAGGATGTGCTTGCCCACCTCCATGTGCCCCTCGCCGCCGCCGATGCGCACGTTATAGTAATCGTCCGAGACCTCGGCCAGCTTCTTCTGGCTGATGAGCGGCGGGGTGCGGAAGTTGAGGGCCGAGCGGTAGAACGTGTACAGGAGCTTGTACACGCGCAGGCCGGCGTGCAAGGCGATGAGCCGCTTGCGCGCGCCCGGCCGCAGCCCGAGGCGATCCCGCTGCTTGACGATACCGCTCCACAGGATGTAGTCGATCCACGTGCCGACCGGCTCGGTGAGTACCTCGGCGCCCTCGGATTCCAGCCAGGAGGGCAGGCGGTAGGAGCCGTCGCCCTCGGTGGTCTGCGCCCAGAACTCGCCCGTGATCTTCACCTTGGGCTTGACGCGGGTGAAGTCCACCTCCACCGCGTTGTAAACGTCGCGGATGCGGCGCAACGCCCGCCACACGGAGCGACGGTGACGGAAGGCGTCGGCCAGCACGGCACGCGCCTCGGCCAGGGCCCGGTCGGTGGCGCCGGGCTCGACCTCGTAGGGCCGGATGGCGTAGGCCAGGGCGTTGACGAGGTCCGAGGCGATCACGGCCCGTAGCATGGTGAGGAAGAAATTGGCGTCCAGGCGGATGCCGGCCTCCTTCTGGCCCTCGCCCAGCTTGCCGCTCGATTCGAGCCCGCCGGACTGCTGGAAGATAAGCACACGGAAGCGGTCGAAACCGGCGTCGCGCAGGGCCTTGCGGTACTCCGCCTCGTACATGCCGAAGCGGCAGGGACCGCAGGCGCCGGCGGTGATGAACACGTACTTCTGCTCGATGTCCTGCACCCCGGCCTGGCGCAGCCGTTGCAGGTACTTCACCAGGTTGCCCACGGTGTAGTACGTGGGGTTGCACTGGCCGCGGTTGCCGTACTCCTTGCCGATGGCCAGCGACTCGTTGTCCGGCGTGGGCAGGTCCTGGACGCGGTAGCCCAGCCCCTCGGCCGCCGCCTTGAGCACGTCATCGTGCGTGCGGGTGAGCCCGCCGAACAGGATCGTCACCCGATCGCGCTCATCGGCCGTGAAGGGCAGCTCCTCCGGGCGCTTGAAGTGGCGGATCTCCTGCTGGGAGACGCCCAGTTGTCGGCGCAGCTGCTCCTCAAAGGCCGCCACCTGCTCCCGAATCGCGTCGTCGCTGAGCGTGCTCGTCATGGCTTGCTCCTTGTTCCCCCTCGCTGATTCCCAGCGGATCGGACCGTGCTCCCGATCCGCTGGCTCAGTTCAGCACCGGCAGCGCCAACTCCGCTCGCTCCACCGCCGGCTGAGACACCCCGTCGCGTCCGTTGCCGTGATGACCGTGGCCCGCGTGGTAGCCGTTGCCGTTACGCCCGCTGTGCCCGTTGTGGCCGTTTGCCGTGGCGGATATCGCCAGCACCGGCAGGGCGAACACCTCCTTGCCGCCGCCCAGACCCCCGCCATCGCGAGGCGGCGCGGCGTCAAGAACGGGCAACAAGAGGTCCTCGCGGATGGCGTGGACGCCCCCGGCCCGCCGGGGCGGCACGCCGCACCCGCCAGAGCCGCAACCGCACGCCGCCTCCGCGTTCCCATGCCCGTGACCGCCACACCCGCCGCCACGGCCACCCCCGCCGGCGCTCATGGCGATGCCGAGCGGGATGACCACGCCCCGCCGCGGCTCGTCCGCGATCAGCTCCTCCAGCGAGGGCGGCGTGCGCCCCTCGCGCAGCGCCTGCTCGTACGCCTGCACGGCGGCGCGGACGCGCGCTTCCTTCGCCGCCCGCTCGCGCAGCTCGTCCTGATAGCGGTTGAGGAAGTAGGCGATGGTCTCCACGCGGATCTTGATCGAGCCGGTGGGCTTGTTCTCGTCGATGTCATGGAAGGTGAAGTACGGCGTGCCGGAGGCCTCCACGATCTCCTCCACCACGCTGTAGATGGGGGCGTCGTGGCCGCACTTGAAGCTGGAGAGGTCGAGCGCCACCAGGTTGGGGTGGCGGGCCACGTACTTGGCCGCCCACACCTTCCGGCTGGAGTTCTCCGAGTAGGCGTTCTTCCAGACATCGGTGATGGCCAGCGGGCTCGGGATCTCGCCGCGCCGCACCTCCTCCCCGAACAGCCGGTCGAGGATGTCCGGGTCGATGGGCAGCGACTCGATGCTGAAGATGGGGAAGCCGAGCTTCTGTATGGCCTCCACGATGTCGTGGTTGAGGCCAGGGTCGTTGTGGTAGGGCCGGCCGAGCATGACCACACCCACCCGCTGCTCGCGCTCCAGCTGCTCCAGTACCGCCCGCGCCCGCGCCCGCAGGGAGTCCTTGAAGCGGCGCAACGCCTTGAAGCCCTGCTGCACGGCGAAGGCGTTCTCCTCCCGCGTGACGCCCAGCAGCGGCGCCGCCCACTCGTACAGTTGCCGCTCCAACAGGTCCGGCTCGGCGAAGTGCAAGACCGGGTCGTGGTAGGTGCAGCCGTGCTGGGCGAACGCGTCATCCTCCTTGGTGAAGGCGGCCTTCGTCACCTCCGGCGTGGCGGAGACCGTCGGGCAGGCGCAGGCGTCGACGGTGTGCTCCAGGTCGGATTGGAGGGTGGCCATGGCCGGGAAGAAGATGATGTCCGGCTTCTGCTTGGCGTGGTAGAGCAGCCAGTGCACGTGCGCCAGCGCCACCTTGCTGGGGAAGCACTGGTCGATGGAGCCGCGGCGCGAGCCCTCCTTCCACATCGCCTCGTCCGTGGGCGGCGAGAAGATGATCTGCCGCCAGGGGATGCCCAGGCTCTCGAAGTAGGCGGTGAAGAAGGGCGCATAGGAGTACATGTTCAGCACGCGCGGCATGCCGATCACCAGCTGCGCCCGCCGCTCCTCCCATGCGCGGCGCTCCGCCTCCCAGGCGGCGCGGCGCTTGGGGTGCAGGCGCACGGTGAGGGGCGGCCGCGGCCGCGGCGCGCGCTCGGCGTTCTGCGGCTTGAACGCCTCGTTGGCCGCGATCTCCACAAAGTTGGGGTTGGCCTTCTTGATCTCCTCGATGCGCGCCTTGATCACCTTCATATCGTCCAGGGCTTCGACCGCCCCCTTCTCGCAGGTGGCGATGATGAAACGGCGGTTCTCGCCCTGCGGCGTCTTGGTGTCGATGAAGGTGCGCAGGCAGCGATTCTTGCAGAAGTAGCAGCGGGTGGACTCGTCGCGGGTAGCGGTGTACTCCAGGTTTTCGGCCGCCTGGAAGCCGATGAACGACGACTCCCGCTCGCGCACGACGCGGATCGCCTCCAGCGCCGCGCCGATGGCGCCGGACTCGCCACAGTGCTGGTGCACGAAGATCTCGGCGTCCGGCACCTTGGCCTTGATGAAGTCCACCTGCGCCTTGACGGCGGCCAGGTTGTGCTGGGTGCCGCCCTGCAGCACGAAGCGCCGGCCCAGCTTGCCCAGGTTGGGCTCCTGCACCACGTACAGCCAGATGTTCTTGGGCAGCACCGCCGCCAGCCCGGCCATGATCTCCTCGCGGCTCCAGCCGAGCTGCTGGAAGTTGACGATGTCGGACTCCATGAACACGGCACAGCCGTAGCTGAACAGCGGGATGCGCTCGGCACGGAACGCCACCTGCGCGTAGTCCGTGACCTGGTAGCCGAACTTGAGCGCCGTGGACTGGAGGAAGTAACCGTTGCCGGCCGAACACTGCGTGTTAAGGCGGAAGTCCTTCACCTTGCCGCCGTGCAGGATGATGACCTTGATATCCTGCCCGCCGACGTCGACGATGACGTCCACGTCCTGGTAGTAGTGCAGGGCCGACTGCGTGTGCGCCACCGTCTCGACGATCGCCACGTCCGCGCCCAGGGTGTCCTTGAGCATGTCCTTGGCGTAGCCGGTGGTGCCCATGCCCTTGATCGTGAGCACCGCGCCCTGCTCCTCCACCTGCCGGCGCAGGTCGGCCAGGATCTGGCGCGTATCCTCGATCGGATTGCCCTGGGAGAGGCGGTACGCCTTGACCAGCAGGTTGCCATCGGCGTCCATGAGCACGGCCTTGGTGGAGGTCGAGCCGCCGTCGATGCCGGCGTAGGCCTCCACCACCTGGCCGGGCCGGAAGCGGGCCGGCTGGAACGGCGGGATGGAGTAGCGGCGGGCGAAGTCGTCCAGCTCATCGGGTGAGCGCAGGAGGCCGGGCGCGCCGGTGGCCTCGCGCATCTTCTTGCGGCCGTGCTCGGCGTACTCCACCAGCGCCGCCGTGCCGAGGTAACGACCCACGTGCGGCGCCTCCTCCTTGCCGAACAGCACGGAGCCGATGGCGGCGAAGTACTGGGCGTCCTCCGGCACGATGATCAGGCTCTTGGGGTCCACACCCTCCGGCAGCTTCACACCGCGCTCTTGCCAGATCTTGGGGATGTGGTGGCGCCAGGCGTCCTGCAAGGCAGGGATGAAGGTGTTGGGGCCGCCCAGGAGCAACACCTTGGGGCGCAGGGTGTTGCCGCGGGTGAGGACACTCAGGTTCTGCTGCACCAGCGCCTCGAACAGGGAGGCCATCAGCTCACCGGACGGCACCCCCTGCTTCTGCAGGCCGTTGATGTCCGTCTCGGCGAACACGCCGCACTTGCCCGCCACCGGGTGCAGCTTGACGTCGTAGTACTGGAGCGCCTTCAACTCCGCCGGGCTGAGGCCGAGCTTGGCGTTGATCTTGTCGATCACCGCGCCCGTGCCGCCGGCGCATTTGTCGTTCATGCTGGGCAGCTTGCGCTTCTGGCCGGTGGTGGGATCCTCCACCCAGATGATGATCTTGGCGTCCTGCCCACCCAGCTCGATCACCGAGCCGGCGTCGGGGTGGAAGCGCTCCACCGCCAGCGAGACGGCGTTCACCTCCTGCACGAAGCGGGCGCCGATGTAGTCGGCCAGGGCAGCGCCGCCGCTGCCGGTGATGAAGACGCGGAACCGGTCGGTGGGGATGGGGAACGCGCGTTCGATGCGGTGCAGGAACTCCAGCACCTTCTCGGGCTGGCGCGTCTCGTGGCGCTGGTAGTCCTTCCAGAGGATGGCGTCGGTGGCCGGGTCCATCACCACGGCCTTGACGGTCGTCGAGCCCACGTCCAGACCGATCATCAGGCTCGACGGTGGCTCCTGCGGGGGGGTGAGGCCACTCACCTCCGAGGGGCGAACCTCCATACCTCCCTCCCATCCGATGCCGGCGTCTGAGGCATCCCTTGGGCGCCGGCACCCGGGTGTTGGGAATGCGCGACGGTGCTGAGATTAGCAGCAGATCAGTTCGTTTACAACCCGGTTGCCCCGTTTTGCCCGACATTTGTAAGGTATTGCCCGACACGCCGCCCGCCGACCATCTTGGGCCGTGCGCCACGGTACCACGCTGGCCCACGGCCGACTGTCGGGTAACCTCCCTGCAAGGGGCGCGCGCAGGATGAAACGGCTGCCACGGTGGGCGCACTGCCCGTGGTGCACCGGGCGGAGGTCTCGCGTGCGCCCGTCGCTTCTGCTGCCCGTGCTCGCGTTGTGGTTGCTCCTGCACTGCCAGTGGTACGATACCGCCCCCGAGCGCGCCACCGTCATCGGGGCGAACTTCAGCTGTCAACGGGCACGGTACCTGGATCTGGACTGTGAAGCGACCCTGGCCGCCGTGCTCGACGACCTGGGTGCCCGGCTGGTGCGGTTGTCCGTGTACTGGCACGAGGCCGAACCGGAGCCAGGCCGCTACGACTGGCGGCCGATCGAGCGTCAGCTCGACGCGGTGCATGCCCGCGGGGGCCGGGCGGTGGTCAGCATCGGCATGAAGGCGCAGCGCTTCCCGGAGTACTGGCTGCCGGACTGGCTCCGTCAGGCGGCGCCCATCGCCCCCGACGAGCTGCCCGAGCGCCACCCGCTGGTGCGCCGCCACTTGCTGGCCTTCCTGGACGCGGCGGCACGTCGGGTGAGCGCCCACCCCGCCGTGGAGGCGCTCCAGGTGGAGAACGAGCCCTACGTCAACTACCGGCCCAACCGCCTGCTGCGCTGGATCGGTCGAGAGCGCTATGGGCCGGGCGAGCATCGCTCGCTGCACATCCTGTTCCTGAAGTTCGGCTGGAACGCCACCACCTGGCGCATCAGTGACTCGTTCCTGGCCGAGGAGGTGGCCACGGTGCGGGCCGCCGCCCCCCGGACCCCGATCGTCCTCACCCACGCCAGCTGGCTGCGCACGGACCGATCCTGGCGCTCGCTCCTGGAGCTGGGCGATGTGCTCGGGCAATCGGTGTACACCAAGCGTCAGCTCGGGCCGTGGCCGTGGCTGTACCTCTTCCCGTACCGGCTCGGGCCGCTCTCCCCGCACCTGCCCACGCAGGCGCGGACGGCCGCGCGGCAGGGCAAGGCGCTGTGGATCACCGAGCTGCAGGCCGAACCGTTCGAGAAATCGGGCATGGACGAGCGGCACGCGCCCCGTGCCATCAACGGTTTCACGCCCGGGAGGCTGGCCGAGAACGTGACCCTCGCCCGCCGCGCCGGCGCCACACGCGTCTATCTGTGGGGCGTGGAGTGGTGGGCCTACCTCAAGGAACGGCACGGCGACGGCCGCCTCTGGGAGGCGGGCCGGGCGGTGCTGGCCGAGGCCGGTCCTCCCGAACACCATCGATAGGCAGGCACCCTCCTCACCGGGTAGCCCCCAGCCGGCGGCTCGCCGCCCGCTCGTACAGCGCCAGCACGGTTTCGGCGATGCGCGGCCAGGCAAACTGGGCCGCACGGACCCGGCCACGGGCGGCCAGACAGCGGCGCTCATCCGGCGCACGCAGCAGCCGGGCCACGGCGGCGGCCAGGGCATCCGGATCGCGCGGGGGGACGAGCAGCCCCTCGACCCCATCGGTCAGCACCGTGCGGAACCCCTCGATGTCGGAGGCGACCACCGGACAGCCGGCGGCCATGGCCTCCAGCAACACGATGCCGAACGACTCGTTGCCGGTGTTGGGCGCGCAGAACAGGGTGGCATGCTGGTAGTAGGCGGGCAGTTCCGTATCCGGCACATAGCCGACGAAATGCACGCCCGCCAGGCCGTGCGCCGCCGCCCAGGCAGCGTAGCGCGCCCGCCGTCGTCCGGCGCCGACCACCACCAGCCGCAGGTCGGGGAAGGAGGGGAGCAGCCGCGCGTAGGCACGCAGGAGATAAGGCAGCCCCTTGCGCGGCTCCAGGCGGCCCACGAACAGCAGGTACGGCCCCGCCGGCAGGTCGCGCGGCCGCGGCCGCGGCCCGGCGAACCGAGCGGCGTCGATACCGTTGGGGATCACCGTGTACGCGCCGGGAAAGTAGCGGCCGGCCAGGCGGGCGGCGGCGGGCGAGACGGCAATCCGCGCGTCCAGCCGCCCCACCAGGGGGGCCAGCAGCGGCCGGAAGAGGGCGTACAGCTTGCTCCCCCCCTCGTGGGCGGCGTGGAAGGTGGCGACGGTGACCGCCCGCGACCGGTACAACACCTCCAAGGTGAGCGAGGAGATGAGCGGCTCGTGCAGGTGGATGACGTCGAACCGCTCGTGCGCCAGCAAACGCCGCACCCGCGGCCCCAGCCAGGGGGTAACGGTCACGTGCGCGAGCGAGCCGCCGGACGGGAAGGGCACGGTGCGACCGAGCACGGTGACGTCCGGGGTCGACGAGGGCCGCGGCCCGGGCGCGATCAGATGCACCACGTGGCCGCGCGCGCGGAACTCCCGCACCAGGTGGGCCATGTGCGTGTTCACGCCTCCCGGCACCGCGATGTCATACGGCGAAACCAGCGCGATCTTCATCGGCCCCGGCGTGTCGGGGCGGCGTCCCCAGCCCCCGTCGAGCGTACTGTACTCGCGCGCGTGGGCGCGGGGAAACCCGTGCACGGGGGATCAACGTCAACGGATGCCGTCAGGCGGTGGCCCGCCCACAGCTCGTGCAGAAACGGAGGGCGGGGCGGAGCGGTGCCCGGCACCAGACACACGTCGACGCCGTCGGCGGCGCCCCGCGGCCGGCACCTGCCCGCCGGCGAAAGGCCAGTGCGATCTGGTCACCGCTCCGCGGCCGGGGGTGCATCAGCCGGGGGTCATCCCGGCGCAGACGGCGGCCGCAGCCGGTGCAGAAGAACCGGTGCGAGCCAATGAGCCCCGGCGAGCCGGGTCGGCAATGCGAGCAGGGCGCAACCAAGCGGTCGTCCATGGCACCTCTCCGTGGCGCTCACGCGGCCTGGCTCTCCAGGGTGGCCAGCAGATCGGTCAGCTCCTGACGCAACGCCCGCGGCATGCGCTTCTCGGAGCCGGTCTCACGCGCAAAACAGCGCAGGCAGATCCCTCGTCCGAGGGGCCCGGGCACCGCCACGTCATCGAGTTCGGCCTCAAAGCGGCAGATCGTGCAGGTGATCATGGTGGCCCTCCTTGGACTGCCTGACGGCTCGCCGACGGCGAATCCGCCGTGCTCTGGTCGCAGGATGGCACCCCGCCGTGCCCGGTGCTGTGACCGCCCGCACCACCGGTATGTGACCTGGACGACACTTGGGCTCGTGACGGCAGAACGGGGTTCTCGTATGCCGCGCGACACGACGAGGGCGCTCCCGCTCAGGGGAGCGCCCCACGCGCGGTGTAGCCGATGCGCGGTTCAGGGAGAGATGGGGGTTAGGCCAAGGTCCGCATCGGTCTCGATGAAGATGAGGCCCTTGCGAATGGCGTAGCGGATCAGCTCGGCGCTGCCACGCACGCCGAGCTTCTGCACGATGTGCTCCTTATGCGCTTCCACGGTCTTCACGCTGATGAACAGTCGCTCCGCGATCTGCTTGTTGGTATAGCCCTCGGCGATGAGCTGCAGCACCTCCCGTTCGCGCGGGGAGAGCGTGCTTTCCCGCCCGCCCTTGCCGTCGCTGGCCAGGAGGTAGGTGCGCAGCCGGTCCCCCTCGGCGAGCGATTGGGAGAGGTAGGTGTTGCTCTGGTACACTGTGCGAATGGCCAGCAGCAGCTCATCGGAGCTGGAGCTCTTGAGCACGTAGCCAGAGGCCCCGGCCCGCAGGGCGGCACGGACCTGGTCCTCGTGCCCGTACCCGCTCAGGATCAGCACCTTGGTCTTGGGCAGGCGCTTGCGGATGACGGCGGTAGCCTCAATGCCGTTCAGGCCCGGCATGGCCGTGTCCATCAGCACGACGTCCGGCTTGAGCTGCTCGGCCAGGTCGATCGCCTGGCGGCCGTCGCTGGCTTCACCGACCACTTCGACCTCGCCGTGCGTCTCCAGCAACAGGCGCAGCGTATCGCGCAGGACCGTGTGGTCGTCCGCGATCAGCACGCGGATGCTGCGAACCGCTGGCCGCCGGGCGGCAGCAGCGACCGGACTGGTGGCGGGGCGAACGGTGGGCGGCATCGATGTCCCTCCTGCGGGTTGCCGGATACGTGGCGAGACGACCGGCGCTGGCTTTCCGAGGTCCATGGTGAAAATCGGCCGGGTCCACCTGCATCGGGGAAAGCCCGGAAAATGTGCTTACCTTCCCTTTCTTGAATGACAGTCTAGCAGTCGAACCCATCGGCAGCGGCCCCGTGGAGGCCCCAACCACCCCTGGGGACCGACCGGTCGGCGCGTCTTCCCTCACGGCAGGAAGGCGAGGGGGTTGACGGGGACGCCGTTGCGGCGGACCTCGAAGTGCAGGTGCACGCCGGTGGAGTAGCCGGTGGTGCCGGCATAGCCTACCACCTGCCCCTGCCCCACC